>MDTA01113953.1_pt1 | contig 12343 bp, 12 predicted proteins | sample 811151 | NCBI WGS metagenome assembly MDTA01 (sample SAMN05326648, study PRJNA326480) | marine metagenome | isolation source: seawater | place: Indian Ocean: South | collected 2010
TACTCAATGGAAACCAGCTTATAATTTTTCTAAAACAGTAAAAGATACTGTCGATTGGTATAAGCATTATTATTTAAAAAGTTCAAATATTATAGATTTTTCAAATAAACAAATTGAAAATTATGTAAATTTTAGAAACAAAAAATAATATTTTGTCAAGGATATGAATAAAATTAAACTTTTTGAAAAAAATATTAAACCTAATGCAAGTGGAAATGTTTTAAAATATTTAGAGATTTCAAATAATTTTCCAAGAATTCAAGAGGTGTACTTTTCGTCTATAAAATTGAATAAAGTAAAGGCTTGGAAAAAAAATATAACATGTAATCAATTTATGTATATTTTTGAAGGTAATATAAAATTTATAATTTTTGATGATAGAAAGAGTAAATCTAAAAAAATACATAAATTTATTTTGGGAAAAAATCAAAAGTTTTCAAAAATATTAATTCCAAAAAATGTGTGGTATGGTTTTAAAGGACTGAGTAAAAAAAATACTTTAATAAATGCATTAGGAGTAAAATATAAGAAATGTAAGATTATTAATTTAAAATTAGAAAATGATCTTATGCTTAATCGTGGTATTAAATTTTGAATATTATTATTTATGGAGGGACTGGGTATTTAGGTACTGCTTTATCATGTGCCCTAAAAAATATAACACGGATATCTATCATATCTAGAAAAACAGGTAAAATAAATCCAAATTTAGAAAGTGTAGAAGTTCTTAATTATAAAAAAAATAGAAAAAAAATTAATAAAAAAATAAAAAATACTGACTTAATAATTTTTTCTAATGGTCCATCTTATAAAGATAGCAAAAAAAAATTATTTAGTTACATAAGCTTTTTGAATAAAGAAATTAAAATAATTAATAAATTCAGGAAGAAAAAAACTAAAATAATCTATTTTTCATCAATACACGTTTATGAAAACTATAATAATTCAAAGTCATTAACAAATAGTCTTCTTAACTCACGTTCATATTATTCAGTAAGAAATATGGTTTGTGAAAAATTGATAACTAAAAATTTTAATCAAAATGAAGTCCAGGCTGTTGTAATTAGAATTGCAAATATCTTTGGTATTCCTAATAATCTTAAGAAATATTCAAAATCAATGAACAACTTAGCTATTAATGTATTTTGCAATAAAATAATAAAAAATCAAAAGATACAAATTAAATCTAATTACCTTGAAAAAAGAAATTATGTATCTGTAAATGATTTTATTGATTTTATAAAAACAAGTTTTATTGAAAAAAAAATAAATTTAAGTTCAATAATAAATTATACATCAAAAAAACAGGTTAATATGAGACAACTAGTAAATGTATTAAAAATACAATCAAAAAAATTAAACTTAAGAAATCCTAAAATTAATTTTCAAAATAGAGTTAAAAAAACAAATATAAACTATAGTTTCGATACTCGTGAATTAATAAAATTTAGAATTCAACCAAAAATAAAATTTGAAACAGAAATTTATAATTCTTTAAAAAAATTAAATAGTTTAAATAAATGATTTATATAAATTCATATAAAGATCTTTGTAAAATCGACAATCTTAGTAAAAAATTTAAAAATTTAATTAAATCATTTTTATTAAATACTGTTTTTAAAAATAATTTTGACTTGCAAAAAGGATTTATAATTTATCCATTTTACCACCATGTCTTTGACGATGAGTTAAAAAAATTTATTTCTCAATTAAATCACATGAAAAATTATGGAGATTTTATTTCTTACGATGACTCTTTAAAATTGTTAAAATTGGGTATAAACAAAAAGGATAGGTATTTTTGCCTATCCTTTGATGATGGTTTTAAGAATATAATCAATAATGTTTCAGAAATACTATTAAATTTAAGTATACCATCAACTTTTTTCTTACCTACTAGCTTTATCGACAACAAAAGGAATGACTCTGGTAAAACTTTTTTCAATAACAATAAAATAGCTATAGAATTCTTAACATGGAAAGATTGTAAAAAATTAGCATCTGAAAATTTATTTAGTATTGGATCTCATTCAATAAATCATAAACTTATCTCTAAACTCAGTGATAAAGACTCTATGTTTGAATTGACAAAATCAAAAGAAATAATTGAGACACAATTAGGATCTGAATGTAAACATTTTGCTCCACCTGTTGGCGATTTCTCTGTTCCAAGAGATAAAGATTTAATTAAAAAAGCAGGGTACAAAAGCCTCTCAACTACTGTTAGAGGAAAAATGACTGAGGAGCAAAGAGATATTTTTTTTATAAAAAGACACCACTTGATTGCCAGCTGGAATAGAAACTATTTAAATTATTTTTTTTGTAAAGAATAATCTCTTTAGTTTAATTTTAACTTTTAAAAAAGAAACACATGTCAAGCCTCTTAAGTTATTATAACTCAGATAATCAAATAAGATTTGCTCTTTGTTTTTTAATTTTTTTTTATATGCTTCATCCCCAATAGTAAAATCAAATAACTCATAATTACTTATCAAAGAGTTTTTAATTAATTTTTTTAAAAGAATATTACCAGTAGAATATTTTTTAAAATTTAAATCATACACTGGAAAAATATAGTAAAATCTTTTTTTAAATTTGTAACCAATATGTGAGGAAACAATTTTACCATTGATTTTTAAACAACTAAAATCAATAAATTCCTCTTTAAAATCATGAAGATTTTTAATGTAATTCAAAAATCTTTTAATATTTAAATAATTCCAAGCATTAGATCTTAGGAACTGTTTTTGTTTTTCAGAGATAAAAAATTTTATAATTTGTTTTTTTGTTTCTTTTTCAGGATTTAAATCATAAACCAGATTTGATATTTTTTTTAATCTATTTTCATCATAATTTACTTTTTTTTCAAATTTGGAGATAATATCTTCTGATAAACTTTTTTCTGAAAAAACTAATTTATAAGATTTATTAACTCTAAAACTTTTATTTGCAAAAAAATTATTATTCGTATTATTTATAAGGTTTATATAATCAAAATTATATTTTTTTTTGATTTTAGATATAATTAATTCAAAATGTTCATTTTTAAAATCAAAGTTTTTTCGAATAATAGGGCTGTTATAATCTGAAAAGGGAAATCCATTCCAAGTTAAAACTTTAATAAAATATTTTATATCAATATTAAAAGGTAAGATGCTGACAAGAAAGTTCTCTTCATAAAGTAACACAAAAATATTTAATAAATTTCTTCCACAATTTATGTGCCAATATTTTTGCCAATCTAAAGTCTGAAAAAAACTTATATCTGAATTTTTTTCTAAATTTCTCCATTCTTGCTCTAATTCATCGTCAAAATCATTTTTGAATTTTATGTTATATTCTTTTTTCATCAATATCAGATAAATTTTGATTTAAGGGAATACAAATGTATTTATTCCATCTTCTTAAAAGCACCTGAGATAATTTTTTTTCTTTATAAAAACTTGGCCAAGTGACAATATCAATTTTATTTCTCCATCCCCAATTCAGAATTTTTTTTCTGTGAGAATTATTTCTTGTAATTGCAACAAAATGCATGGGAAGAATATTCTTATTTTTTTTAAAGACAATTTCTAGATTATTTTTTTTTGCGAATTTACTTAATTTTAATAAATATTTATATCTTTTATCTATTTCTTTTTTAAAATTAAATTTTCTTATTTTTTGTAATGACAATAGGTCAGTTTTTTTTATAGAAAAATCGTTATCTTTATCCGAGAAAAAATATGGAGACTCATAATTAGGCCTTTTTTTTGAAAATTTTATATATTCTGAAAGTTTAGGATTTTTTTTTTTTAAATTTTTCTTAAATTTTTGAATTTTTGTTGGAATGTATCTTGGAATATTTTTTGTTATTATATTTGATTTAGTATTGATAAAAAGTCTACCACCTGAATATAAGTCTTTGATTATTTTTCTAGGCGAGTCGATACCAATATGTCCATTGTAACCTAAAATAGTTTGATTAATTGGAATATTTAACGAGTGACAGTTATCTTCAATAAGATAAATATCATTTTTTTTTGAAAATTTTCGAAAATTTCTAATATTTTGAGGGTAACCAAAAAAGTGAACCATCAAAATTGCAGAAATTTTTTTATTCTTTAAAGTCTTTAAATTCTCTAATTCTCTCCATACTGGCTGAAAGTATTTATCTAACTTATAAAAAGTAATTTTGATTTTTTTTCTTATGAATACTTTAACAGCTACATCGCAAATTATTTCTGGAACTAATACATATGAGTCTTTTGGAATTTGCAAAATATCAATGCCAACTGATAGTGCCGATCTAACATTATTAAAATTTAATAAGTTTTTTATCATTTACGATTTCTTTAAAAATTTATAAAATGTAAGACCGAAAGGCAAAAATAGCAAAATAAGCATAGATAAATTTTTTAATGATCTAAATTCATTGTCTTTAATAATAGAAAGTATTTTAAATACTTTTCTTTCATAAAAATACTCTTCAACTAGAGTTTCTTTTAAATTTTGATCAAATAATTTCAAAAACTCTTTCCGATTAGGATTATTTTTTATAATTTGTTTTAGTTTTTTTTTAAAGATTTTTTTTTCAAAGTTAATTCTTGAAATTTTATTTTTGCTAAAACTATTCTCATGAATTCTCCAATAAGATAAAACTCTATTTACAAATTTAAATTTTGATATTTGGCTTAATCTTATTATTAAATCTAGATCATGTATTATAGTAAGTCTTTTATCAAAATTTGAATTCAATTGTTTTATAAACTTCATTTTTATAAAAACAGTGTCAAAACTGATATAATATTTTTTTAAAAGATCGCTAAATATATATCCATCTTTAGGAACATAGTTATAAAGTTTTCTTCGAAAATTATTCTTAAAAAAAACCGAATTTGAAAAGCATAAACCTATATGTTTATCTTTAATCATTTCTTTTAGTTGATGTTTCAATTTATCTTTCACCCAAAAGTCATCACAATCTAAAAAAGTTACGTAATCTCCAGCACACAACATAAATGCCTTTTTTCTTGCAATTCCCAAGTTAACAAAATTTGATTTATAATATTTTATCCTTTTATCTTTAAATGATTTTACAATTTTGGCAGAATTATCTGTTGAATTATTATCGTAAAAAATAAGTTCCCATCTTTTATATGTTTGCAATATTACTGAATTTAATGCCTCTTTTAAGTACTTCTCACCATTATGGCAATTCATAATAATACTAACAAGATTTTTTTTTTTCATGTATTAAATGGATATTAAAACTTATCATGAAACGTAAAAAGCAGAAACTAAAAATATTATTTATTTGTCAAAACTTTTGGCCTGAAAATTTTCGTTCCACCGATGTTGTTAAAAATTTAATAAGTGATGGAAATTATATAGAAGTATTAACATCAAATCCAAACTATCCAGAGGGTAAAATTTATAAAGGATATAGTTGGTTTAATTTTAAAACAGAAATATTTGGAAATATTAAAATTCACAGAATTCCCACAATTCCAAGAGGGAGAAATAATTATTTTTTAATTTTTTTAAATTATTTAAGTTTTATTTTATTTGGAATTTTTTTTGGTTTTTTTAAAATGTTTAATAAAAAATTTGACATAGTATTAGTGTTTGCGTCATCACCAATATTTCAAGTGATAGTTGGTTATTTTATGAAAATAACTGTAGGAGCAAAATTAGTAACCTGGGTACAAGATCTATGGCCAGAAAATTTACAAGCTCTAAGGATAATCAATAATAAAATTTTACTTAATAAAATTAGAAATTTTACTAAGTTTTTATATAACTTAAATACTATAATTATTGGACAATCTAAAAGTTATGTGGATGTTTTAAAAAAACGAACAACTAAGAAAGTTTATTATGTGCCTAATTATTCAGAAATCTTTAACTCATCAATAATTAAAAAAAAAAAGAAAAATAAAAATTTTGTTTTAGTTTATGCAGGTAATTTAGGTAAGGCACAAAAATTATTGACTTTATTAAAGGCTGCGAACAAACTTAGACACAATAACAATTTTTTTATCAAAATATTTGGTTATGGTTCTGAATATCCGATTTTAAAAAGTTATATTATAAAAAATAATATCAAAAACGTAAAATTATGCGGAAAAGTGTCAAAGACTCAAATATATAAGGAATATATGAACGCAGATGCTTTATTTTTAAGTTTGTCCAAAAATAAGTATTTGAATTATACTATACCTGCCAAACTACAAACATATTTGAGTTTTGGAAAACCAATAATTGCTTCCTCAAATGGTGAAATAAAAAAAATCATTAAAGAGTCCAAGAGTGGTTTATGTTCGTCCTCGGAGGATGTAAAAAATTTAACTTTTAATATAAATAAAATGGTGAATTTAAATAAAAGATTAATTGACAAATATTCTCGAAACTCAAAAAAATATTATTATGAAAATTTTAGATCAGAATTGATAAATTTTAAATTTCGTAAAATATTTAATAAAATTATATGAAAATATATATAGTTGGTATTTCAGGGATGTTAGGAAGTAAATTATTTAATGAATTTATAAAATTAAAAAAATTTATTGTAAGAGGTTCATCAAGAAAATTACCCAAAATTTTTCATAATTACAAAAAAAATATAGATCTGAATTGTGATGCATACAACTTAGGTCTTATAAATAAAAATCTCAAAAAATTTAATCCAGATATAATTATAAATTGTATTGGTGTAGTTAAACAAAAAATAAAAAAAAAAAGTCATGAAAAAGAAATTTTTTATATTAATTCAATCTTTCCCCATGAACTTTATAAAATTTCAAAATCAATGAAAAAAAAATTAATACATTTTAGTACTGATTGCGTTTTTGATGGAAAAAAAGGAAATTATAATGAAAATAATACTCCAAATGCCAATGATCTGTATGGACTCTCTAAAACTATAGGTGAAATAGACTCTAATAATGCGATAACTTTAAGAACCTCAATAATTGGTGATGAGATTAATACTAAAAATGGTTTGTTTGAATGGTTTATGTCTCAAAAAAAAAATTGTCAGGGTTATGTAAATTGTTATTTTAGCGGATTTCCAACTATAGAGATTTTTAATATCATTTTAAAAATCATAAAAAAAAAAAAATTGTCAGGAGTGTATCATCTTTCCTCTTATAAAATTTCTAAATATGATTTATTGAATCTAATAGCAAAAATTTATAAAAAAAAAATTAAAGTATATAAAAATTCAAATATTAAAATTGATAGATCTTTAAATTCTAAAAGGTTAAAGAATTTAATAAAATATAAGTCACCAAGTTGGGAAAAACTTATTTTAGAAATGTATAAAAATCATGGAAAAAACTAGTTTTTCTGTTAAGAAAACAGAATGTATTCACAAAAATTTTTAAAAGATACCGCAGTTAGACTTTCAAAAAAAATTTTACAAACAAAAATTAACAAAAATTTTTTTAAAAAACCTTATAAATACTTATATTTAGATAATGTTATTAATAAAAAATTTGCAACTAATTGTTCAGAGAATTTTCCGAAACTTAACTATAAGTCTTGGGAAAAATCTAACACAAAATCTATTGAGGTTAAATATAGATCCAAATGGCTATCTGAATTTGACATACCAGATTATATTGTTGATCTTGTTAGAATTTTAAATTCATCAATAATACTTAAATCTCTCTCAAAAAAACTTGATATCCCTAAATTAATGCCTGATCCATACTTTACTGGAGGTGGTTTAAACATAACAAAAAAAGGTGGACTCCTTGATGTACATGTTGATGGTAATTATCATGATGCGAGTTCATTAAACCGAAGAGTAAATGTCTTGATTTATTTTAATAAGGGTTGGAAAAGCAATTGGGGTGGAGAATTTGGGATTTACTCTAGAGACGCCAAGAAATGTGTAAAAAAAATTCCACCTCTTTTTAATAGGTTAATTGCTTTTGATACTCATGATTACAGTTATCATGGATTACCAAATCCTATTAATTTTCCGAAAAATATATCAAGAAAGTCTTTAATACTGTATTATTACACTAAGGAGAAAAGGCCAAAATATCAAACTAGGTTTTCTAAACCACATAGTGCTTTATGGAGAAAGAAAAATTTTTTGGACAAGAAAGGAAAAATTGTTAGAAATTATACCTAACTACCATTATGAATTTTAAAGAAAAAATTTTTTTAATTACTGGTGGAACTGGATCATTTGGAAATGCAGTTCTAAAAAAAATTTTAAAAACTAAAATTAAAGAAATAAGAATTTTTAGCAGAGATGAAAAAAAACAGTTTGATTTAAGAAAAAAAATCAATGATGATCGTCTAAAATTTTATCTTGGCGATATAAGGGATTACTCTAGCGTTGTAGAAGCAGCAAAAAATGTTGATTATGTTTTTCATGCTGCAGCTTTAAAACAAGTTCCATCGTGTGAATTTTTTCCAATGGAGGCAGTAAATACTAATATAATTGGCGCAAATAATATTACTAAAGCCGCAGAGTATGTTGGTGTAAAAAAATGTATTATGTTGAGTACAGATAAAGCGGTATATCCAATTAATGCAATGGGTTTATCTAAATCTATGATGGAAAAAATTATGATTGCCAAATCTCGAAATAGTAAAACAGTTTTTTGTGCAACTCGATATGGTAATGTAATGGGAACTAGAGGATCAGTAATCCCACTTTTTGTTGATCAAATAAAAAATAATTTACCTATAACAATAACTAATAAGAATATGACAAGATTTTTAATGTCAGTTGATCAATCGGTTGATTTAGTACTTTATGCACTTCGAAATGCAAAAAATGGAGATATATTTGTTCAAAAATCACCCGCTGCAACGATTAATAATCTAGTAAATGGATTAAAAATTCTTTTTAAAACAAAAATAAAAATTAAAAATCTTGGAGTTAGGCACGGCGAGAAAATTCATGAAACATTAGTCTCCAGCCAAGAAATGTCCAAAGCTATTGAAAAGAACAATTTTTTTATTATTCCAAAAGATACAAGGGATTTGAATTACGACAAATACTTTGAAAAAGGTCAAGAAAAACAAAATAAAATGAGTGAGTATAACTCATCAAATACTTATCAACTTTCAGCACAAGAAGTTGCAAAATTTATTAATAAATTTAAAGTTTTAGATAGTTTCATTGAATAATTTATACAAAAAAAATTATTCGTATAATCAATTAATCGAGTTTTTTATTTTATCTGTTTTATTAATTTTTCCAAAATTAAATATTATTGATATTGCAAATTATCACCAAGGTATAAGAATTGAAGATTTGATAATTATCTATATCGCATTTTTTTTAATTTTATCAAAATCATTTGAAATAAAAAAAAATGATTTAGGTTTTAATTTTATTGTTTATTTTTTTATTTTACTAATTTCAATTATTCACGGATCTTTTTATTTCGGTCAAAAGTGGGTTATTTTACCAAGATACTTAGAATATATTGTATTATTGATATATTTTAACAGACATAATCCAGATCTAAATTCAATATTTACAATTCTTAGATTGTATTTAATATTAAATTTCTTTGTAGTAATTTTACAAGGATTAGGTCTATTTGGAGAAATTTCATCATTAGGATACGAGAGCCCTGCAAATTTGTCAGATGATAGACCAATAGGTTTGTCAGGTGGACCTTGGGAATTATCCAATTGTAGCGCAATAATATTTTTTACTCTTTTGTTAGATAAGAAACAATCTTTAACCTCAAAGTATATTTACTCAATAATTGCTATATATTTAATGTTTGCCACACAATCTAGGACAATTGTTATTTCATTTTTTTTAGCTTTTGCTCTTTATATTTATATAAAAAATGTAAAATTTAATAAAGTTTATTTCTTTTTAATTTTCTTTATCACCGCAATAATATGTTTTTTAATGATTATTAATTTTGCTAATAATTTTTTATTATTTGATCAGGTTTATTTTCAACTAATTCCAATGTTGCAAGATTTTATATTTTATCAAGAAAAACCTAGTCTTGATCAACTCGATGGTAAGCTATGGTCTATGGCATATAGGATAGATCATTGGTTGGTAATGTATAATAATTTCTTGTTAAACCCTTTTACCATAATTTTTGGCTCAGGCTCTACAGCTATGTACTATGAGTCAGCAATATTTAGAATTTTATTTGGTGCAGGCATATTTGGGTTTTTATTTGTGTTATTTGCTGTGAGAAACTTCCCTCTTCATATTTTAGTTTTACTTTTAATTACTGGGCTTACATTAGACTTATTACTAAGTTTTAAAATTTTCCTCACATTACTTTTTTATTTTTATATATCAACGAGATTAGAAAATGATACTAGGAATTGATGCAACAAATATAAAAAGTGACGGAGGACTTGTACATTTATTTGAAATATTAAACAACTTCAATTTTAAAAATTCAAAAATAAAAAGAATTATTGTTTGGGGAAATTCTATATCTTTAAATAAAATTAACAAAAATAGAAATATAACTAAAATTTATATTAAAAACATTTCAAAAAATTCTTTTTATAGATTAATTTGGCAATACTTTATTTTACCAAAACAGCTCAAATTTTATAATTGTAATATTTTATTTGTTTTGGGCGGTGTCTTACTCAGAAAGAGCATAAAGACAGTTTCGATTTTTCAAAATATTTTGCCTTTTATGAATGAAGATATAAAAAGATATAATCTTTTAAATAGAATAAAGTTAAGAATTCAAAAAAATATTTATCTAAATACATTTCAAAATTCAGATGGATTAATATTTTTGTCAAAGTTTTCAAAAAAAATATTAAGTAAGGAAATAAATTTAAAATATAAAAGAAAAATAATAATTCCACACGGTGTTTCAAAAATTTTTAAATTCAAGAATAGAAACAACACAAAAAATTTAATTAAAATTCTTTATGTTTCAAAAATAGACCTGTACAAAAATCAAATAAAAATACTTGAAGCAATAAACTTACTTAAAAATAAGTTTAACGTAAAACTCTCATTAGTTGGATCTTATGACTTAAAAAACAAAAATTTATTGTTAGATAAAATAAATAAATTAAAAATTGTAGATCAAGTTAAAATTTTAGGAAAAATAAAATATAAAGATCTACCTGACTTATATAATAGTCATGATTTAAAACTGTATGCATCAAAGTCAGAAACTTTTGGAATGACTATGTTAGAAGCAATGAAATGTGGTTTACCAGTTTTGGCTACTGATAATCAAATTTCAAGGGAAATTCTCTCAAATGCAGGATTTTTCTGTAAAGATTCAATTTTAGATATTAATAATTCAATTGAAAATATTATAATTAAAAAAAATAATATTAGAAAAAAAGTTTTAGAAGGAAAAAAGATTTCTGAAAAGTATAATTGGAAAATTACTTCAAAAAATACATTTAGGTTTATCGAAGATATAGGTAGTAAAGATGTTTGAGCGTATCTTTAAAGTTTTAATTGTTTTTTTGTGCCTTGTATTTATTTATAAATACACAAAGGATAATGATAACATTATACAAATTATTATTAATGTTGATTATACAAAAATTCTATTAATAATTTTTTTGGTATCAATTATAATATTTTTGTATTCAAAATTACTTCTTGTTACTTTAACAGATTTATGTGAGATTAAAATTCCAAAACTTAAGTGGTATTTAATTTATTTTAATAGTCAATTTTTAAATTCAATTCCACTTTTTGGAATATTTTATAGAGCAGCACAACTTAAAAAATTTAATTTAAATTATGATAAATTTGTTGGCATTTATATACTAATCAGTTGGTTTTTTTTATTTTTATCACTTTTATTTTTTTCTATAGAAACTTATTTCATACTTAAGGATTTTAAATTATTTAATTTAAATCTCTCTTTGTTACTATTTTTATCTAGTCTATTTTTTTTACTTATTCCAATAGTCTTTCTTAAATTTATAAAAAAAATTATTATTAAATTAAATATCAAAGAAAACTATTTTCTTAATAAATTAGATAAATTAATAAACTTATTTTTAATTTCTTTATCAAATAAAGTTTTTTTAAAAAATTTCATTATTATATTTTCATTAATACATTTTTTAGAATTTTTTATATTAACTTTGTTGTTTGATTCACTACAAGGAAATGTTGGATTTGAAAATTCATTTATTCTTTTTATGGGTAATACTTTGATTGATATGTTTAACCTGCTTCCACAAAATCTAATAATATCAGAAATTGGACTAGGATTATTGACAGATCAAATGGATTTTAATTTTGAATTAGGGGTGTTAATAAAAATTTACTTTAGATTTATAGTCTTTTTTTCTTCAGTATTTATAGCAATTTTATATAATATAATTCTTATATTTTTAAATAAAAATCTAAAAA
>MDTA01003216.1_pt1 | contig 12342 bp, 16 predicted proteins | sample 811151 | NCBI WGS metagenome assembly MDTA01 (sample SAMN05326648, study PRJNA326480) | marine metagenome | isolation source: seawater | place: Indian Ocean: South | collected 2010
AAAAAAAATAGAATAGAAATACAAATAAGAACGCATGAAATGAACGAATTTGCCCAAAGAGGTATAGCGTCTCATTGGAAATATAAGTCATCTGAAAAATTTTCTGAACTATCATGGAAAGAGTATGACTGGTTGAGAGACCTTGTTGAAATTATTGAAGCAGGAACTAGCCCAGAGCATTATTATGAGTTTACCAAATTACAAATGTTTCAAGAAAATGTTTTTTGTTTTACTCCTAAAGGAGCAGTAATTAAGTTGCCGAAAAAAGCAACACCAATAGACTTTGCTTACGCTGTTCATACAAAAATAGGTAATAGTGCTATTGGATGCACTGTAAATGGCCGTGAATCAACTTTACAAACAATTTTAAAAAATGGTGATCTTGTTAATATAGAAACTTCTAAAAATTCATCACCATCATTACATTGGCTTTCATCCTCTGCTACTGGAAAAGCTCGTTCCGCGATACGTAGATATTGGCAAGATAAGTCTATAGAAAATATGAAAATCGCTGATAAAAACTATTCTAGCACTATTGAAGTAGATTTACCTCACAAACCTGGTGTATTAGGGCATATTACTTCTTTAATAGGCCTTAATAAAGGAAATATAGTAAATTTAGAAATTATTAAAAGAAGAAAAGAGCATCTAACTTTCTCGTTTGATTTACAAATTAAAGATTTGAAAAATTTTACAAACTTGATAAGTCAAATAAAGCAAAGTAATTTGAAGTTTAAAATAATTCGACACAAACAAAAAAAAAATGCTTTCATTAGAAGAATCTTTGAAAATTTTAAAAGAGACTAACGCGTTAATTGATGGTCATTTTATACTCTCTTCAGGTCTTCACAGTCCAAAATATGTTCAGTGTGCTCAATTAATGAGTAAACCAAATCAAGCAATGAAAATATGCGAGTCTCTTGCAAATAAGATTCAAAAAGAAATTAGTGATTTTAATTTGATATTATCACCAGCGATGGGAGGAATTATTGTTGGCTATGAATTAGGGAAAATTTTAAATAAGCAAGCTATATTTTCTGAAAGGGTGAATGGTGAATTTAAGTTAAGAAGAGATTTTAAAATCAAAAAAGGAGATAATGTTTTAATTGTAGAAGATGTGATAACAACTGGGAAATCTAGTAAAGAGTGTTCAAAATTAGTAAGTTTAAATAATGCAAATATAGTAGGTTATGCGTGTATTATCGATAGGTCGAGCGGTAATTCAGAAATAAATGAAAAAATTATTTCTCAAGTGGAGTTGAACATTCCGACTTATCATAAAGATGATTTACCAAAAGAACTATTAGCTATAAAAGCAGTTAAACCTGGAAGCAGAAATCTTTAATGAAAAGAAGAATAAGGTTAGGTGTAAATATAGACCATGTTGCAACCGTTAGAAATGCAAGAGGAGAAACTTATCCTAGTCCACTTAGAGCAGCTATACTAGCTGAGAAAAATGGCGCAGATTCTGTTACTATTCATTTGAGAGAAGACAGAAGACACATTAATGAATTGGATTTAAAAAAAATTATTAATAATTTAAGGATTCCACTCAATTTAGAAATTGCCGCTACACAGGAGATGTTAAGAATTGCATTAAGGAGCAAACCACCTTTCATTTGTATAGTTCCAGAAAAAAGAAAAGAAATTACAACAGAAGGGGGGCTTAATTTAGATCATAATAAAGTTTTTTTAAAAAAATTAATAAAAAAACTAAAGAAAAATAAGTCTCGTATAAGTCTTTTTGTTGAACCAAGTTTAAGAGATTTAGAAAAAGCAAAAAAACTTGATGCTGATTGTGTAGAAATTCACACTGGTAAATTTTGTAATCTTATAAACAAAAAAAAGAATTTTAAAAATGAACTTAAAAGAATTCATAAAGCGGTTTATGCTGGTAATAAATTAGGTCTAGAAGTACATGCAGGCCATGGATTAACATATGCTTCAGCAAAAATATTATCAAAAGTTAAAGATATAAAAGAATTTAATATTGGCCATTTTTTGGTAGGAGAATCAATATTTGAGGGAATGCCAAAAATAATAAAAAAATTTAAGAGAATTTTAAAAAAATGAGTATTTATGGAATAGGGACAGATATCGTAAGCATTAATAGAATAAAAAATTCTTTAAAAAATAAAAATTTTATTGATCGTATTTTCAATGAAAGAGAAATTTTTAAATGCAAAAAAATTAAAAATAGTGCGAATTGTTATGCCAAAAGATTTGCAGCAAAAGAAGCTTTTTCTAAAGCTTTAGGTACAGGTATATCAAAAGGAATAAATTTTAAGGATATTATAATATTAAATAAAAAATCAGGAAAACCTTATATAAGTATTACTGGGCAAACAAAAAAAACACTTTATAAAAAATTTAAAAAAAAAAAATCAAAAGTGTCCCTGTCTCTTTCTGATGAAAAAAATTATGCAGTAGCGTTTGTAACAATATCCTTATGAATAAAAAAAAAATCATTCATTTTATTTATGATAATGCAAAAACTTTAGTAGGAGCATTAATAATAGCAGTTTTAATAAGATCACTTTTATTTCAACCATTTTATATACCTTCATCATCTATGGAACCAACTTTACTAGTTGGTGACCGTATATTTGTCTCAAAATATATATATGGTTATAGCAAACACTCATTTCCTTTTAGCCCAAATTTTTCAAGTAATCGTTTCTTTTCAAAAGAGCCAAAAAGAGGAGATTTGGTAGTATTTAAAACTCCTGCTGATAACAGAACTGATTATATTAAAAGATTAATAGGATTACCTGGCGATACAATACAATTCATTAATGGTGATCTTTATTTAAATGAGAAAAAAATTAAAAGAGAGCCGATTGAAATTGAAGAAAAAATAAGATGTGGGAATTTTTTATTAGATACAGTAAGTTTTATTGAGACACTTCCTAATGGTATTAAACATTCAGTTTCTTATAAAAAAATGGGAAGTTTACAAAATACAAAAAAATTTGAAGTACCCTTAAATCATTTTTTTCTATTAGGTGACAATCGAGATTGCTCAAAAGATAGTAGATATTTAGAAAGTGTTGGTTATGTTAAAGAGTTAAATTTAGTTGGTAAGGCAAAATTAATTTTTTTTTCTAATGATACAAATGTAAGTAGTCTATTTAAATTTTGGAATATAAAAGAATCATTTAGATTTCATAGATTATTTAAAAAATTATAATGAGAGATAAAATTAAAGATCTTGAAAAAATTATTAATTATAATTTTAAAAAATTTGAATTATTAGAACAATCGTTAACACATAAAAGTTTTGATAATATTAAAAATAACGAAAAATTAGAATTTTTAGGTGATAGAGTATTAGGCTTGATTATTTCCTTAACTTTATTGAATAAGTATCCAAACGAAAAAGAGGGTGTGATAGATAAAAAATATGCTAATTTAGTAAATAAAAAAACATGTAGTCTTGTAGCAAAAAAATTAAGTTTAAGTAAATATATACTTTTAGGCACATCTCAAAAAAGAGTAGACAGATCCTCAGATAAAATAAACAGTGATTGTCTAGAAGCACTTATAGGAGCTATTTATATTGACGGTGGATTAAAATCAGCCGAAAAACTTATTTTAAAGTTCTGGGAAGATCATATTTTGAAATCTACAATCACACTTATTGACTCTAAAACAAAACTTCAAGAATTTAGTTTAAAAAAGTTCAAAGAATTACCCAAGTATGTTTTTTCAAAAAAAACAGGGCCTCAACACAGACCTATATTTAAAACAGAAGTCCAAATACCAAATTCAAAGAAAATAACTGGTTACGGTTCATCTAAAAAAAAAGCTCAACAAAATGCTGCATCAAAACTCTTAAAAATATTAAAAATATGATTTGGGAAGATGAATGCTATTTGTTGTCAAAAAGAAAATTTAGAGAAAATGCGAATATAATAAATATTTTTACCAAAGAAAAAGGTAAAATCGACGGTATTGTTTACGGAGGTAATTCTAGAAAAATCAGAAATTATTTACAAATTTCAAATAAACTTTTTGTTTCACATTCATCAAAAAGTGAAAATAAAATTGGATATTTTAAAACAGAATTAATAAAACCTATTGCACCTTTATATTTTAGTGATAAAGAGAGATCTTCAGCACTGATCTCAATATGTTCGTTATTAAACATTTTACTACCTGAGTCTCAACAAAATAAAAAAATCTATGACTCATTTGAAAAATTTATTAGTTCTATAAACTTAGAAAATTGGATTTTTTTATATATATTTTTTGAATTAAATCTTATCAAAGATTTAGGTTATGATACTAATTTAAGTCAATATTTATCTTCTGATAATAAAAGTAATGAAATACTCAAAATTAAAATTGATGGATATATTTATGAGGTTCCTAATTTTTTAGTTTTTAAAAAAATTCCTTCAGAATTTAGAAATATTTCAATTCGTAAGTCTTTATATTTTACTCGCACTGTAATGCAAAATAAGTTTTTTATTCCGAACAACCTAATGTTTCCAAAATCAAGAATTGTTTTAGAAAATTATTTTAATTAATTAAAGTTTTTTTGCTATATCTAAAGCAAAATAAGTTACTATAGCTGAAGCTCCAGCTCTTTTAAAACTCATCAAACTTTCAAAAATTGCATCCTCATTAATAAGATTATTTTTAATACCATTTTTTAAAAGACTATATTCTCCTGAAACTTGATATGCTAATACAGGAATTTTAAAATTTTCTTTAATTGATTTAATTATATCTAAATATGGTAAGCCAGGTTTCACCATCACCATATCTGCACCTTCTTTTATATCTAAAGCAACTTCTCTGAACGCTTCATTGCTATTTGAATAGTTCATTTGGTAATTTTTTTTATCACTTTTTAATGATTTTTTTGAACCAACAGCATCTCTAAAAGGACCATAAAAATTTGAAGCATATTTAACAGCATAAGAGAGAAGCAAAACATCCTGAAATTTATTACTGTCTAAAAATTTTCTTATTTTACCTATTCTTCCATCCATCATATCTGATGGCGCAATTACATCACAGCCCATTTGAGCTTGTAACAAAGCTTGCTTCATTAAAATTTTAACAGTTTCATCATTTAAAACATAATTATTTTTAAAAATACCATCATGCCCATGTGAAGTGTATGGATCTAAAGCTACATCACACATTATTCCAATATCATTTTTGAAATTTTTTTTAATGTTTCTGATTGCTTTACATATCAAATTATTTTCATTTAATGCTTCATCTCCATAGGTATTTTTTTTGTGCATAGGGGTTGAAGGAAAAAGAGCAACCATTGGTATTTTATTTTTAATAATTTTACTTATAACACTACTAAGATTATCAATAGAATATTGATAAGTGTTAGGCATAGATTTTATGGGTTTTTTCTTTTTTTTTCCTTCAGTAATGAACAGTGGATATATCAAATCATTCGAAGAAAGATTGTTTTCTTGAACCATTTTTCTAGACCAATCGTATCTTCTTAGCCTTCTTAGTCTTAAATTTGGGAATTTTCCGGTAATCATTCTAGTTTTTTAAATATTATGCGACAAATGTTATATTCAAATATATAGTACAAGTCTTTAAATAACAATAAAAGTAAATTAACTATTAATAAAAATAAATTGAGATTCTTATTTAAAAAAATTTGTATTGCCTCAGATCACGCTGGTTTTGATCTAAAAGAAAATATCAAAGATTTTCTTATCAATAAGTATATTTCAATTATCGATTTAGGGCCATTTGAAAATAAGTCAGTCGATTATCCTGATTATGCAAAAAAACTTGCTAATCGAATTAGAGCCAAAAAAAGTGATGCTGGCATCCTTGTTTGTGGTTCTGGCACAGGAATGGCTATAAGTGCTAATAAAATCAAAAATATAAGAGCTGCAGTGTGCTATAATTTAAAATCGACTAGATTGTCTAGACAGCATAATAATGCTAATATAATAGCATTAGGTGCTAGATTAACTAAAAAAAATCTTTCACTTAAACTGGTCGAAATTTTCTTGAAGACTAAATTTGAGGGTGGAAGACATTTAAAAAGGGTAAAAAAAATATAAAATATGTCATCAGTTATAAAATTTAATAATTACTTAAATAGTTTTTTTAATTTAAGTCTGAAAGATGCTGATAAAGAATTATTTGATTCAATTAAAAATGAATTTTCAAGACAACAAAATCATATTGAATTAATAGCTTCTGAAAATATAGTTTCTAAAGCAGTATTAGAAGCACAAGGCTCTGTGTTGACAAACAAATATGCAGAGGGCTATCCTGGAAAACGATATTATGGTGGTTGTGAACATGTAGACGTGTCAGAAAATCTGGCTATAGAACGTGCAAAAAAATTATTTGATTGCAAATTTGCAAATGTACAACCTCACTCTGGTGCTCAAGCTAATGGTGCAGTTTACTTAGCGCTTCTGAAACCTGGTGATACTACTTTAGCGATGAGTTTAAATTCTGGTGGACACTTAACTCACGGAGCTAAACCTGCGCAATCTGGAAAATGGTTTAATGCACTTCATTATGAAGTTGATAAGGAAACTGGTTTAATCGACTATGATGCTGTTGAAAATCTAGCTATAGAAAATAAACCAAAACTTATAATTGCAGGAGGCAGTGCTTATTCAAGAATAATTGATTTTAAAAAATTTAGAGAAATATGCGATAAAGTAGGAGCATTTCTTTTAGTTGACATGGCACACTTTTCAGGACTAGTAGCTGGCGGAGCTTATCCTAACCCAACTAAATATGCTGATGTTGTAACTTCAACAACTCATAAAGTTTTAAGAGGTCCAAGAGGCGGAATTATTTTAACTAACAATGAAGAATTAAATAAAAAATTTAATAGTGCAATTTTTCCAGGTTTACAAGGAGGACCATTAATGCATGTAATCGCAGCTAAAGCAGTTTGTTTTAAAGAAGCATTATCTAAAGATTTTAAAATTTATACCAAAAATGTGATTAATAATGCAAAAGTCTTATCAAATAGTTTATCCGAAAGAGGTTTTAAAATTTTTTCTGGGGGGACTGACACCCATTTAATGCTTTTAGATTTGAGATCATTTAATGTCACGGGAAAAGATGCACAAGCATCACTAGGAAGAGCAAATATAACATGTAATAAAAATGGAATTCCATTTGACACTGAAAGCCCTATGATAACTTCAGGAATACGATTAGGAACACCAGCTTGTACTACAAGAGGATTTGGTGAAAAAGAATTTATTTTAATTGCTAATCTAATTCATAAAGTCATTAAAGGATTGAGTGAGAATAAGTCAGATAATTCAAAAATCGAAAATGAGGTTAAAAAAGATATAATTGATCTTTGCGCGTCTTTTCCGATATATAACAATTAATAAAGATTATGCTCTGTCCTTTTTGTAGAGAAAAAGATACATCAGTTGTAGACTCTAGACCCACAGAGGATGGTACTGCTATACGAAGACGAAGACTTTGTGGTTGTGATAGAAAAGAAAGGTTTACAACATTTGAAAGAGTACAGTTTCAAGAATTAACTGTTATTAAGGGAAATGGTAAAAGAGAACCATTCGATAGAGATAAAATTTCAAAATCGATAAGAATAGCTACCAGAAAGAGACCTATTGATAGCGAAACAATAGAAAAATTTATTTCTAAAATTGTTAGAAATCTTGAAGGCCTAGGTGAAAGTGAAATCCCAACACCCACTATAGGTAAATTCATTATGGATGGTCTGTCTTCATTGGATAAAGTTGCTTATGTTCGTTTTGCCTCTGTTTATAAAAATTTTAAAGAGGCAAAAGATTTTGAACAATTCGTGGGCAATTTAGATGATAAAAAATCATAATATTTATTTAGATCTTGCATACGAAATTGCAGAGAAGAACTTAGGTAAAACTGGATTAAACCCTTCAGTAGGAGCGGTATTAATAAAAGACGATGCCGTTATATCTTCTGGAGTAACCTCTATCAATGGTAGACCTCATGCTGAATTTAATGCTTTAAATAAAATAAAAAACTGCTCTGGAGCAAAACTATATACTACATTGGAACCCTGTACACATTATGGAAAAACTCCACCTTGCGTAAATATTATTATAAAAAAAAAAATTAAAAAAGTTTATTTCGGATCATATGATCCTGATAAAAGAACTTTTAAAAAAGCTAAATCGATTTTAAAAAAAAAAGGTATTAGTTTAAAAAAAATAAAATCTAAGAAATATAATAATTTTTATAAAGGTTATTTTATTAATAAGAAATCTAAAATTCCATTTATTTCAGCAAAAATTGCACTATCTAAAGATTTTTTTTTCAATAAATAAAAAAAAAAAATGGATAACTAATGAATTATCTAGGAAAGTTGCACATTTAATAAGATCTAGATATGACTGTTTATTAACTACCTCAAAAACTATAAATTTAGATAATTCGTTAATGAATTGTAGGATTAGTGGTTTAAATAAATTTAAGCCGGATTTATTTATAGTTGATCTAAATTTAAAATTGAAAAAAAAATTATTTTTAAATAAAATAATAAAGAAAAGAAGAACATATTTAATTACTTATAAAAAAAACTTTAAAAAAACTGATATTTTTAAAAAAAAAGGATATAAAATAATTTTTGTAAATTCATTAAATAGTAAAAAAGATTTTTATCTTTTATTTAACAAAATCTTTAAGCTAGGATATTCACGCGTCCTTATAGAAACAGGATTAATTTTTCTAAAAACTATTCTTAAATATAAGATAGCAAATGATTTATATTTATTTCAAAACAAAAATAAACTTAATAATGACGGTAAAAATAACATTTCTTCAAATTTTATAAAAAAAATTAAATTTAAACAAATTCAAATGAATTTAGATACAGACAATCTTTTAATAAAAGAATTTTAAATATGTTTAATGGAATAATTTATAATACAGGCAAAGTAATAAGTATTGATAAATCAAAAAATAGTGTTTTTATCGGGATTCAAACAAATATAAAATTTAATCAAAAAGAATTAGGAATTTCTATTTGTTGTAATGGCGTATGTTTAACCTTAGTAAAAATAATAAAAAATAAAATTTATTTTTATTTATCAAACGAAACTCTTAAAAGATCAAATTTTAGACAAATAAAGATTAATCAAATAATCAATTTAGAAAAATCTTTACCTTATGGTAAAAAGATTTCTGGACACTATACTCAAGGACATGTAGATACAATTGCAAAAGTAAATAAAATATCTTTAATAGACAAAACCTGGATATTTAAATTTAAGATTTTAAATAAGTCTCTATCAAAAAACTTAGTAGAAAAGGCGTCCATCTCAATTAATGGAGTATCTCTTACAATATCAAGAGTTAAGCAAAATTATTTCACAATAAACGTTATACCGCACACATTGAAACTAACTAATTTAAAAACCCTAAAAATCAACGACTTAGTGAATGTAGAATTAGATATCTTTGGTAAATATATATATAAATATTCTAATTAAATGCCAGAAAACAATTTTTCTAAAATTTCATCAATTATTCAAGACGCTAAAAAAGGCAAAATGTTTATTTTAGTTGATGACAAAAATAGAGAGAATGAAGGTGATTTAATAATACCAGCATCTAAATGTGATGCCAAAAGCATAAATTTTATGGCCAAACATGGTAGAGGCTTAATTTGCTTAGCATTATCAAAAAAACAAATTGATCTTTTAAATTTACCTTTAATGTCACCAATAAACAAATCTAGAATGCAAACAGCATTTACAATTTCAATTGAAGCTAAAAAAGGAATTACCACTGGTATATCGGCTCAAGACAGAGCTAGAACAATCAAAACAGCAATTAATCCTAAAGTAAAAAAAAAAGATATTGTGTCCCCTGGACACGTGTTTCCATTAGTTGCAAGAACTGGTGGAGTGCTTGAAAGAGCAGGTCATACAGAGGCCTCTGTTGATATTTCAAAATTATCTAACTTGAACCCAAGTTCGGTTATTTGTGAAGTTATGAATGAAGATGGTCGTATGGCTAGATTAAAAGATTTATTTAAATTTTCAAAAAAACATAAAATTAAATTAGCTTCTATCGAGGATTTGATTTCATATAGGCTGAAATATGAAAAATTAATATCGAAAAGTGATACGAAAACTTTACATTTAAAAAATTTTGGAAAACTCACACTTCACAATTATAAAAATAAATTAGAAAATAATATAAATTACGCTATTACAAAAGGAAAACTTAAATCAAAAAACTCAATCATAGTAAGAGTTCTTTCCATTCAAATAAAAAAAAATATCTTAACAAATAACAATATTAAAAAGTCATTAAAATTATTAAATAGATATAAAAACTTTTTATTATTGATTATTAATAAAAAAAAAAATTCAGAAATAAATAATATAAATACGCTAAGATATTACGGCATTGGAGCTCAAATTATTAAAGATCTAAATGTAAAAAATATGATATTAATGTCTAGAAGTAAAAAAAAGATTATAGGTTTAGAGGGTTACGGTATCAAAATAAAAAAACAAGTTATAATTAAATGAAAAAAATTTTGATAATAAATTCCAATTATTATAAGAATATTTCCAAGAATTTAGTGATTAATGCTAAAAAAAAACTTCTTAATTATAAACTTTCAATACATTTATTAAATGTACCCGGAATATATGAGATACCTATAGCAATAAGAAAGAACATTAAAAAATATGATGGTTTTCTTGCTTTAGGTTGTGTAATTAAAGGTGAGACACCTCATTTTGATTTTATTTGTAAATCTGTTTTTGACTCGATTTTAGAACTTTCTATTAATTTTAATAAACCTATAGGCAATGGAATTATAACTGCAAATAATTTAAAACAAGCCAAAAATCGAAGCAGTATAACTAATAATAATAAACCCAATAAAGGCTCGGAAGCTGCTAATGCTGTAATAATGATTTTAAACAATGAGTCAAAAAAAATTTAAAATCTCTTCTCCTAGAATTTCGATTATACAAAAACTTTATAGTTCATTAGTAAATCCTAATAGCCAAATAGACTATCCAAAAAGTCAGTATAAAAAATTTATTAAAGATGTGGTTAGCGGTACGTTAGAAAGATCTGAATTATTAGAGGAAACTATTAATTCTCACTTAAGTGGGGATATAAATTTAAAAAAAACAGATAAATTATTAAAGATAATTCTTTTTGCTGCACTATTTGAGCTTATGTTTAAGCACAATATACCCAAAAAAGTCATTATTAGTGAGTATTTATTTGCTTCTGAACATTTTCTTGAAAAAATCCAAATAGGATACTTGAATGCCATACTTGATAAAATAGCTAAAGTATTAAGGAAAGAAGAATAAAAATTGTTATTTATGAGCAAGTTTAGCTTGCGTTTTTAAAATTATTTTGGCATTTATGTCTTTTTCAAAAATATGACTGAATATTTAGAATTACTTTACTTAATTTCGTTCACAGGTATTTTAGCTGTTGCATATAGTTATTTATTATCTGGACAAATCATTTCATCTAGCCCTGGTAATGCAAAAATGCAAGAAATAGCTGAAGCAATTCAAATAGGAGCAAAAGCTTATTTAAACAGACAATATAAGACAATAGCGATAGTTGGAATAATCGTTTTAGCAATTGTAACATATTTTTTTAGTTACCTTGTTGGCATAGGATATTTTATTGGTGCATTCTTATCTGGCGTTGCCGGTTACGTCGGTATGTTAATTTCTGTTAAAGCAAACGTTCGTACAGCAGAAGCAGCAAGAAAAAGTTTACAATCTGGTTTAACTATAGCTTTTAAATCAGGTGCTATAACAGGATTATTAGTTGCTGGTTTAGCTTTAATAGCTATTACAATTTATTATATTATTCTTATTAATTTAAATGTTGATAATAGAGAGATTATTAATGCATTAGTAGCTCTTGGTTTTGGAGCATCGCTTATTTCAATTTTTGCAAGATTAGGTGGCGGAATTTTTACAAAAGGTGCTGATGTTGGAGCTGACTTAGTAGGTAAAGTAGAAGCGGGCATCCCTGAAGACGATCCAAGAAATCCTGCAGTAATAGCAGATAATGTTGGAGATAATGTTGGTGATTGCGCCGGTATGGCTGCAGATTTATTTGAGACGTATGCTGTTACTATTGTTGCGACCATGGTTTTATCGTCAATTTTTTTTCCCGAAAATTATAATTTAATGATTTTTCCTTTAGCTATAGGTGGTGCATGTATTATTACTTCAATAATTGGAACTTGGTTTGTAAAACTTGGTAAAAGTAAAAATATTATGGGCGCTTTATATAAAGGCTTTATAGTTACAGCTTTAACATCATTAATTATTTTATATCCTGTTACAGACACAATAGTTGGCT
>MDTA01176845.1_pt1 | contig 12342 bp, 9 predicted proteins | sample 811151 | NCBI WGS metagenome assembly MDTA01 (sample SAMN05326648, study PRJNA326480) | marine metagenome | isolation source: seawater | place: Indian Ocean: South | collected 2010
CTATTTCCGGGAAGTGGTCCTGAGGGGAGCAGAAACAGGCCGCGCTGCCGAATTCGGCCTCATCGAAATTGAACTGAACCGGTTCCCGGACGATCTGCAACAGGCGATTCTTTCGGGAGGCCAACCCCTCGGGGGCCTCTTGAATGAGAACGGCATGACCTATAAAAGCCGGCCAATCGGCTACTTTTCGGTTGCACGTGGAATACTACCGACGAAATTGTCTGCGCTCGGCAAGAATGACCTGTTTTACGGCCGTTTTAACCAGCTTATTGGGTCGGATGGCAGCTGTCTGGCCCGGATTCTCGAGATTCTTCCCGATTCACACCACCCATGAATATTACCAGTGAGAACCAGTCCTGTGATGTAATCGTCGTCGGAGGCGGCCCTTGTGGAGCTTCCGCTGCTGCCCTTCTGGCGGATAAGGGGCACCGGGTCATCCTGCTCGAAAAGGAAAAATTCCCTCGTTATCACGTGGGCGAGTCTTTGATGCCCTTCTGCTATTTTACCCTGGAACGCCTTGGGGTCCTTGATCAGATGGAAGAGCATGCCTTCGTCAAGAAGCACAGTGTCCAGTTTGTTACCAAGGAAGGTAAGATTTCGGACCCGTTCTACTTCTTCCAGCACCTCGACCATCCCGCGGCAACCACATGGCAGGTAGAGAGGTCGGTTTTTGATGAAATGTTACTGCGAAATGCGGAGCGGAAGGGGGTCGAAGTTCGAGAAGAGACAGAAGTGCGGAGTTTCACCTATGAGGGCGACCAGGTTACAGGGGTAACCGCCCGCGGGAAGGACGGTGCGGACTATACCCTGCAGGCTCCCGTGACCCTCGATTGCAGTGGGCGTGAGGCCCTTTTTCTGCGTAAGAAGCAATGGAGGAGGCGTGATCCTCAGCTTAACAAGATTGCGATCTGGACCCTCTACAAGGGCGCGAAGCGTGATGAGGGGCTGGATGAGGGAGCTACTACCGTGGCTTATGTGGATGGGCGTGGCTGGTTCTGGAACATTCCGCTTCGCAACAACATCGTGAGTTCAGGGATCGTGGCGGAACGGGACTACCTGTATCGCGATACCCGGGACCTGCGGGAAATCTATGAACGCGAAATAGCTGAAAACAGCTGGGTCAGGGAGCACCTCGGAGAAGGCGAGCAGTTTGGAGAATACTGGGTCACGGGAGAATATTCCTACCGGGGAGAGCATTGTGCCTCTGATGGGCTGGTGATGGCAGGCGATGCCTTCGCTTTCCTCGATCCGGTTTTTTCGTCCGGGGTCTTCCTTGCTCTCAAGAGCGGCGAAATGGCGGCGGATGCGATCAGCGAGGCCCTGGAGCAGGGTGATGTGTCAGCAGGGCAGTTTGCAGGATACGGGGAGAAGCTCTGCCGGATGATTGAGGTGATGCGCAAGCTGGTCTATGCGTTTTATGATGAGGATTTCAGCTTCGCGAAACTGATCAAGAAGCATGAAGAAATTCGTCCAATGCTCACCGACTGCCTGATTGGGGATCTTGACGGCAAGGACTACGGCCCTCTGGCAGAGGCGATGAGCGATTTCGCCTCTTTGCCCGAGCCTCTCGCTCATGGGCGGGTTCCTGAACCTGTTTCCTAGGCGCTTCTCTGTCCGGCATGAAAGTCACGTTCCTGACCGCGGGCACGGGCAGTTATCACTGTGGCGCATGCATGCGGGACAACACCCTGGTCTCCGCTCTTCACCGGGATGGGCATGAGGTAGCCCTGCTGCCTCTGTACCTTCCCATGCAGCTGGATGAGGAGAGCCCTTCCGAGATCCGGGAAAGCCCCATCTTTTTCGGAGGCATCAATGTCTACCTGCAGCAGAAGTTTGCCCTGTTTCGCCACACCCCGCGCTGGCTCGACAAACTCTTCAACGGAGTGAGGCTCCTGCGGTCGGCCGCCCGGCGCAGTCACATGACCAGCCCCCGTGAGCAGGCAGAGATGTGCCTTGCAATGTTACAGGTAGACGAGAGCCGCCTCACCAAGGAGCTTGAGAAGCTCATGGACTGGCTTGCGAACCATGAACGGCCGGATTGTATCGCGCTTTCCAACGCGCTCCTCTCGGGGATGACGAGGGAGCTCAAGAAGCGCTTGGGAGGCATTCCCGTAATTGCCTTTTTCCAGGGAGAAGACACCTTCCTTGACAGCCTTCCGGAGCCCTTCCGCACCAGGAGCTGGGAGGAAATGAAGGCGCGCCTTGTGGAGTGCGATATGCTGGTTGCCCCCAGCGAGTTCTATGCCGGCGTGATGGCAGAGCGTCTTGGGATCTCCCGGGAGGGGATCGAGGTCCTTCCCAATGGGATCAACTTGGATGGTTATGGCAGACGTGCGGAGGAAGGGCCGCCCTCGATCGGATTTTTTTCACGAATGAGCCACGACAAGGGACTTGGCGACCTTGTGGACGCTTATCTTCTCCTGCAGGAGGCGGGCAGGTTTCCGGATTGTCGTCTGAAGATCGCCGGCTCATGTCCCCCGGGAGATGAGGATTTTGTCAACGAGCAGAAGAGGAAGATCGAGGATGCAGGCCTTGGAGGTCTCGTGGACTGGTTACCCAATGTGACCCGGGAGCAGAAGGTGGAATTTCTGGGAGGGCTTACGGTTTTCTCGGTTCCGATGCGGTATGCCGAGGCTTTCGGGCTTTGCCTGATCGAGGCGATGGCAAGTGGGGTGCCGGTTGTAAATCCGGCGGGTTCGACCTTTGAGGAAATTGCGGCCGCAACCGGCGGCGGACGAACGGTAATCCCCGGTGACCCCCGGGCCCTCGCAGAAGGCTGGGAAGAGCTCCTCGCGAATCCGGAGGAGGCTGCTGCAATGGGAGAAAGAGGTCGCCGTGGGGTGGAGAACCGTTATAGCGTCTCGGTCATGAAGGACGGCTTTCTCGAGCTCGCGGAGCGGGTTTGTGCTGCGGCTGCCCCGAGAGAGCCATGAGCGAAGAGAGTAAAAGTTACTGCTTTGAGTATCAACGCCGGGTTGAGTTTCACGAGACCGATCTCGCTGGGCTCGTGCACTTCTCCAATTTTTACCGTTACATGGAGACCGCTGAACACGAGTTCATGCGCAGTCTTGGTCACCCCGTGCATCGGCAGATGAATGAAATCGAAATCGGATGGCCGCGGGTGAGTGCCAGCTGCGAGTTCCGAAAGCCAGCCCGGAACGACGATGTCCTTATCATCCGGGTTTCCATCGACGAGATTCGAACCAAGTCTGTCCGCTACAGTTTCCGCTTCTACCTTGACCTGGAAGAGGCCCCCATCGCCACGGGGAAAGTGGCGGTGGTCTGCGTGAGATTCGAGAACGGGGCGATCTCCGCGGTGCCGATCCCGGACAAGATCCGTGCCGATCTTGAGTTTGCCCTGGCCGGGTCCAAGCCCTGATTGAGACAAGTGAGCGACCACCTTCCATCACCCAAGAAGAAGAAATCCATGAACTGGCTTATATTTGCCCTGATGACAGTGGCCTGCTGGGGCCTCTACGGAATATTCCTGCATGCAGGACAGGTAGGAATGGCAGACAAGGAGCTGGGCAGGTACAAGGCGTTTCTATTTGTCGGGATCGCCTATTTCATCACCGCGGTGCTGGCGCCTCTGGTGGTGTTGCTCATGTCAAAGAACATGAACTGGGCCATGCCGCCCAAGGGGATGTGGCTTTCGTTGCTGGCGGGGATTCTAGGAGCAATCGGGGCCTTCTGTGTCCTTCTCGCGATGGGCTCCGGGGCGAAAGCAGGCATGAGCCCGGGAATCGTGGCGGTTTCCGTCATGTCCATTATTTTTGCAGGTGCGCCCATCGTGAATGCCATCGTGGCAATCGCCCTCCACCCGCCAAAAGGGGGAGGAATCTCGCCGCTTTTTATCATGGGAATCCTGCTGGCGGCGGCGGGTGGTTTCATGGTGACAAAGTTTAAGCCCAACCCTGGGCCGCCCCCGAAGCCGGCGACCGAGGCGAAGGGAAACGACTAGGCGGCAATGAAGCTGGGCGACGTGCAGCTTGAGCGGCTCAATGCCCTTCTGGGGCAGGTTCTGCCTGCCAATGGATTTTATGCGGGGAAGCTGGGTGACAAGGTCGGCCCCTTCTCCAGCCTTGAAGAGTTTACAGCTGCGGTTCCCTTCACCACGAAGGATGAACTGGCAGCGGATCATGAGCGGCATCCCCCCTACGGCACGACCCTGACATTCCCACTTGAGACGTACACCCGCTTCCACCAGACCAGTGGTACGCGTGGAACCCCGATGGCGTGGCTGGATGACGCCGAAGGGTGGGCATGGGTTCTCAAGTCGTGGCAATGGGTCTGGGCCAATGCGGGTGCGCAGTCCGGGGACAGTGCGTTCTTTCCCTTTTCCTTTGGCCCTTTTATCGGGTTCTGGTCGGCTTTTGAGGCGGCGGCCGAGATGGGGATTCGCGCGATTCCCGGGGGCGGGCTTTCCAGCGAGAACCGCCTTCGGATGATGGCCCTGCATCGCCCGCGGTTCATGGCGTGTACTCCTACCTACGCCTTGCACCTCGCATTGGTGGGGAAGGGGATGAGCCTCCCGGTGGATGGAATGGGCTTGGATGCCCTGGTCGTCTGCGGGGAACCGGGGGGGAGTATTCCAGAGGTAAGAAAACGGATCGAAAGCGAGTATGGCGCTCGGGTGGTGGACCACCATGGGATGACAGAGGTCGGCCCGGTAACTGTGAGTGACCCTGCGAACCCCCGGGTGCTGCGCATTTTTCATTCGTCCTACTATGCAGAGGTTATCAATCCTGAAAGCCATGAGCGAGTGCCTCCCGGGGAGGTAGGGGAATTGGTTTTAACGACCTTGGGAAGGCATGGAGCTCCCCTGATCCGCTACCGCACAGGGGATCTCGTTCGGCCAATAGCGATCGACGGGGAAGACCCCGAGGCCTTCGGCCTGGAGGAGGGAATCATTGGGAGGGCGGATGACATGGTGGTGGTTCGGGGAGTGAATGTTTACCCCAGTGCGATTGAGGCCGTGGTCTGCTCGGTAGAGGGCATAGCGGAATACCAGGTTGAAGTGGACCAGCGGGGGGCCCTCCCGGAGATCCGCCTGATGATTGAGAAATGTGGAGAGAGTCAGGTGGAAGAGGAGCTGGAGGCTCGACTCCGGTCTGTTTTTTCGATGCGTATTCCAGTAAGAGAAGTCGAGCCCGGCACCTTGCCGGTTCATGAAGTCAAGGCGCAGCGGTGGAAGGTTATTGCCAAATGATCGAAGTTCAGAATGTCAGCAAGTTGTATGAGATGCCGGGCGAAGCGGTCCGGGTGCTTGATGGAATCGACTTGCAGGTGGGCGCTGGAGAAACTGCGGCGGTTGTTGGTCCTTCCGGGAGCGGAAAGACGACCCTGCTAAACCTGCTGGGAGCCTTGGACCGGCCCAGTGAAGGGAAAATTCTGGTGGACGGCAGAGATCTGGCGTCCTTCGATGAGGAGCAGGCGGCAAGTTTCCGTAACCAGGCTCTGGGCTTTGTCTTCCAGCACCATCATCTGCTTCCCCAGTGCACCCTGCTTGAAAACGTGGTGCTGCCACGGCTTGCCGGGGGGTGGGAAGAGTCGGAGGAGGAAACCGCGGCGAGGGCGGAGGCACTTCTCTCCGAAGTTGGATTGCAGGACCGTCTGACTCACTTTCCCTACCAGTTGTCGGGGGGAGAGCGTTTGCGGACGGCCCTTGCCCGGGCCTTGGTGAATGAACCCAGACTGCTACTGGCTGATGAGCCTACCGGGTCCCTGGACCAGGAGACCACTGGAGTTGTGGCGGATCTGCTGGAAGAGCTCAATATGCAGAAGGGGGTCACTCTTGTGGTGGTTACCCATAATGTTGCCCTGGCCCGGAGAATGCAGAACTACTACGAGCTCCGCGGCGGGAAGCTGGAGAAGCAATGAAGGCGCTAAAGTTCATCCGGCGCGGGATCTGGCACTATAGATTGTCCTACTCGGGGGTAGGGGCCGGCGCGGTTCTGGGGGCGACGGTTCTGCTGGGAGCCCTCATTGCGGGCGACTCCGTAAAGGAGACCCTCTCCGAGGTTGCACGCCAGAGGGTCGGGCAGGTGGACCATGTTTTTGCAGCCGGAGAGGGGTTCTTCCGTGATGCTCTTGCGGCGGATGTAAGCTCGGAGTCCCTGCGAGCCGCACCAGTCCTTTTGCTCCGGGGGCAACTCAGCGCGCCTTCCAGTGGGCGAGCTCTGGGCAGTGTCCAGATTCTGGGAGTAGACGATCGCTTCTGGGGATTTTCGCCTGATCCCGGCAAGAGGGTTGACCTTCAGCCCCGGGAAGTTGCGATCAATGACTATCTGGCCCGGTCCCTTGACCTTGAAGAAGACGACTCTGTCATCCTGCGCCTTCAGGAACCCGGAATGTTGTCGCGGGACGCGCCCCTCTCCGGGGAAGCGGAGGATGTGATCAGTTTTAGGGCAAAAGTACGGGCCGTAGCAGGGGACGGGGAGTTCGGGCGCTTCAACCTGCAGGCTACCCAGCTTTCGGTTCCGACGGTTTTCGTTCCCTTGGCGCGGTTGCAGCAGGTAGTAGATCAACCTTCGAAGGCCAACCTGCTTCTGCTGAGCAAGGGAGAGGAAGGGGCCATATCAGGGGATGGTTTGCGCGGTCACATTCGCAGCCGCATGGTGTTGGAAGACTACGGACTTTCCCTTGTTGACGTGCCTCTGGCCAAGGCCACGGAAATTCGCTCGGCACGCATTTTCCTTGAAACCCCGATTGTTGAAGCGGTCAGGGCCCGCTTTCCGGAGACTCTTCCGGTGACCAGTTATCTGATCAACACCTATGCTGCCAATGGCAAGGAAACACCCTACTCCATGGTGGCTGCGGTTCGAGCGACGGGGGCACCCTTTCTTCCTGGTTCATTCCAGAAAGAGGATGTGGTTGTTAATGACTGGCTGGCAGAAGACCTCGACCTTGAGCCGGGACAGGAACTAAGCCTCTCCTTTTTCAAGCTGTTGCGGGGTAATGAACTTGAGGAAACGTCGGCGACCTTCCAGGTCCGGAAGGTCATTCCCCTGGAGGGTTTGGCTGCGGATCAACTCTGGATGCCGGATTTCCCGGGGGTGGCAGAGGCAGAAGACGCCCAGGACTGGGCCCCGGGGCTGCCACTCGATCTGGGACGTATCCGACAGAAGGATGAAGATTACTGGGATGATCACCGGGGAACGCCAAAAGCCTTCATTTCCGAAGAGCGGGGAAGGGAGCTTTTTGGGAATCGCTGGGGGGAGTTTACGTCCTTGCGGGTTCCTACCGAAGATGTTGCGGGCCCCCTGCTTGAAAAGGAGCTCCTGCCCCTGCTCAGGCCTGAAATGGCGGGGCTGCTGCTGCGTAATCTCAGGGAAGAGGCTCTGAAGTCCTCCCAGTCCCCGGTGGATATTGCGGGACTGTTTCTGAGTATGAGCTTTTTCCTGATCGTGGCATCCATCGCGCTGACGGCGATGCTGTTTCGGTTCAATACGGAACAACGCAACAGGGAGAGCGGGCTACTGGCTGCGCTGGGAATTTCTGGGAGGAAAGTCCTGCAGTGGCGCCTGGGGGAGGGACTCGTTATTGTTTCGCTGAGTGGAGTGATCGGGCTTTGCCTGGCGACCGTCTATTCAGCGGGAATCCTGCGTTTTCTGGAAACGATCTGGAGCAAGGATTCCGATGCGGCATTCTTCGTGGTTCACCTCAACCCTGCGAGCATGATCACGGGTCTTGTATGCTTTATCGCCCTGTCGATGGCTGCAATCTGGCTTTCGGTCCGGAAGCAGTCCCGTCAGAGTGCGACCTTGCGGCTGGAGGCAGGGGTGGAAGAGGTCCCCGGAACCCTGCGTGGGTCGATTCTTCTTTCGGGCAGGATTGGCTGCCTGGTGATGGGATTGGGATGCCTCGTGGCAAGGGAGGCAATGGGTCCCCAGGGAGCATTCTTTCTCTCCGGCATGTTTTTTCTGGCTGCGGGCCTGCTGCACTACCGTGCATTCCTGGGGAGGAGGGGCACCCAGAGGCGTCGGACCCTTTCCGCTAGCGCATTAGCAGCTCTCAACAGTGGCCGCCGCCCTACCCGTAGCCTGGTAGTGGTGGGAACCCTGGCCTGCGGAATCTTTCTTGTTATCGCGGTGACGGCTTTCCAGAAGCATGGAGGCGAAGAATTGGCGGAAAAGGGCAGTGGCACGGGAGGCTTTGCCTTCTGGATTGAAACTACCAACCCGATCAATCGGGCGGCCGATGCGAAGAAGGACCCGGATTACTTTGAAATGGGGGACCAGCGGAACCTGCTGGGAAGTATTCGGCCCTTCCGGATGGGAGTGGGTGACGATGCCAGTTGCTTCAACCTGAATACCGCTGCCCGTCCCCGCCTGCTGGCAACAGATGCTGGAGCCATGGCCGAGCGCGGGGCCTTCGCCCTTAGCGCGGTGGGTGAGGGGTTGGCTATGGAAAAGGGGTGGCAACTGCTTCAGGAACCGGGGGATTCCCGGGTCCTGCGGGCTTTTGTTGACCAGACCACCATGATGTGGGTTTTGAAGAAAAAAGTAGGGGATCGGATCACCTATCAGGATGAGCGGGGAGAAGACTTCGAGGTCGAAATAACGGGAACCCTGGCCGACAGTATCTTTCAGGGAAACATGGTTGTAGATGAGGAGGCCTTTCTCAGGCTCTTCCCCTCGCAGGAAGGATATCGCCTCTTTCTTGCAGATGCCTCCGGGGACCTCGATCACGTGCGCGGAGAACTCCAGAAGGCCACCGCGGACAGGGGAAGCACGGTTACCCTGACGAGGAAGCGTCTGGAAGAGTTTCACTCAGTGGAAAACACCTATATTGCGATTTTTCACGTTCTTGGCGGCTTGGGGCTGATCCTTGGAAGTGCAGGACTTGGTATTGTGACGGCCCGCAATCTTGCCGAGCGGAGGGGTGAGTTTGGAGTGCTCCGCACTGTCGGCATCGCCCACCGGGTGAGCAGGAGCATTATCTTCAAGGAAGTGCGTTCTTTTATCGGGTGGGGACTCGTGATTGGTCTTCTTGCCTCCTTAATTGCGATCCTGCCTGCCCTCGAGGGGACGCCCCCGACCCGAACGCTCCTTGGCCTCGGGCTGATGGTTATCCTGATCGCTCTCAATAGCCTTCTGTGGGCGTTTATCGGATATATCGTGGGATATCGCCGGAGGTCTGGCTTCGGGGTGTAAAGAAGACTCCGTTCTTTCCGCTTGCCCGGGGAAAGTTCAGACTGGCCCTGTGAAGCAACTTCTCATTGCACTGATGGTGACGGGACCGCTGGCATGCGGAGCTGAGTGGATTGATCTGTGGCCAGGGGAGGCCCCGGGGGCAGAACGCCCGGCCTCCGGAACGGAAACGGGAGGTAAGAGCTGGCGCTTTGCCCACGTAGAAGCACCCCAGTATTCCCTTTTCAAGGCCGGCAAACCCAATGGGACCGGAGTCGTGATTCTTCCCGGAGGAGGTTATGCCATGCTTGCGGCTGACCATGAAGGCCGGCAGGTGGGAGAATGGTTTGCACGGCGGGGTATCACCGCGATTGTCGTGAAATACCGGGTCAGCTCCAATCCGGCCCTGGGATATCATTATCCGGTTCCCCAGATGGACGCACGACGTGCCATTCGGACGATGCGTTTCAAGGCCCGTGACTGGGAGATTGATCCGGGGAAGATCGGGATTCTTGGATTTTCTGCCGGGGGCCATCTTTGTTCCACTGCGGTTACCATGTTTGATGACGAGTTTGAGCAGGAAACGAATGACCCCGTCGACCAGCTCAGCTGCCGTCCGGATTTTGGGGTTCTCTGCTATCCGGTGATTGCGATGGGCCAACCCTACTGTCACCAGGGGTCGGTGCGGAATCTTCTGGGAGCGAGTCCGTCGAAGGGACTCATGGCCCGGAACAATACGGCAATGCGGGTCACGAACAGGACGCCGCCGATCTTCCTGGTTCATTCTGCCGACGATCGGGCTGTTCCGCTCCGTAATGGGACGGATTTTGCCGTGGCCTGCGCTGCTAAAGGCGTTCCAGTGACCTGCCACTTTTACGCACAGGGAGGCCACGGCTACGGGCTTGGGCGTACGGGAGATTCCAAATCGTGGCCCTCACGGCTCGAGGAGTGGCTGCGGCACAATGAGTGGATGGAGTGATTTGGTGAAGCCGTTCATTCGTCCTGCAACCGGACGGCCCCTCAGGAAGCAGAACCATTTTCGTCGCGGTCTTCTTCATCTCCGCTGAAATCGACGCGCTCTACGGCAGCGTCCTTACGTAGCGCTGAGGCAAATTCGCGCAGCGCGTTGCGGCGCTTCTCGAATTCCACACGCTGGGCAATATCTTCCCTCACCTCATCAAAGGGCCGGACGACAGCTGGCCTGGTCTCTGCGATCTTGAGGATATGGTAGGAATGCTCGTAGGCGACGACAGGGCTGACCTCTTCCAGCCGCATGGTGAACATGATGGACTCGATTGGGTTTGAGGGCCGATCGAAGGTGATCCAGCCGAGATCGATTTCCCCCGACTCCTTTTCGGTTTCTTCCGCGGCAATCTTTTCGAAATCCGCGCCCTCCACCAGCTTCTCGCGAAGCTCTCCCATCTCTTCAAGGAGGAGCACGGGATCTTCATGCTTCTCAAGGGACTTCATGAGGTGGAGCACACGGACTTCGGCAACTGTGCGGAACTCTCGCTGGTTCTCCTGATAGTAGGTCTCGATATCCTCATCGCTCACCCCGGTTTTGCCTGCCAGCACGGTGTCGAGAAACTTTTCCATGCGCAGGTTGGCTTCGCATTCATCGTGGAGGCTATCCCTTTGAGCCTCCAGCATGTCCCAGCTTGCCCCGTGCTTTCGGTACTCCTTGAGTGTTTCTTCAAGGCGGGCTTTAACCTCGGCCTCGGGAAGTTCGGGAAAACGGTTCTCGGCTTCCTGGGCGATGAGGACCGAGTCGATGACCTCCTCCTCGGCCTGAGCCATGAATTCGGGATCACGCTCGCAGCAGGATACCTGCAGTCGGGCCTCGGCCTCGGATTTAATCCGGGCGAAGGCATCCTCAAGAAGATTGGGGTCGATGAGCTCTCCGTTGACGCGAAGCATGTTCGACAGGTAGCGGTGGAGTGGCAGATCGCCAACTCGAAAGAATGACTCAATTTGCCACGATATTGACCAGTCTGCCCGGAACCACGATTACCTTGCGGATGGTCAGTCCCTCCAGATGCCCTTTTACCTTGGGATCAGCAAGGGCCGAGGCCTCAACCAAATCCTGTTCTGCCTTGGCCGGGACGAGGATTCGCGAGCGCACTTTCCCATTAACCTGCACAACCATTTCAATTTCCTGCTCTACGAGCAGGGCTTCGTCGTAGGAGGGCCAGGCCTCCTCAAGGCAGCTGCCGGGGTAATCCAGCTGCTCCCAGAGCTCCTCGGTGAGATGGGGGGCGAAGGGGTTGAGCAGGACGAGCAGCGAGCGGAAGAGTTCGTGGGGAACATGTTCGGCAGAGGTAAAGGCGTTGGCACACTCCATCATCTGAGAAATAGCGGTATTGAACCTGAGTTTTTCAACGTCTTCGCCAACTTTTCTGATGGTCGCATGAACCACCTTGAGAAGGCCCTCTTCCGCTTCCCCGTTTCCGAGCTTGTTGCCGGGCTCCCACTTGCCCTCCTGATTCACAGTCATGGCGATACGCCAGACTTTTGCGAGGAAGCGGGAGACTCCTTCCACCCCCTGCATGTTCCAGGGCTTTACCTGTTCAAGCGGCCCCATGAACATCTCGTAGAGCCGGAAGGCATCGGCGCCGTATTCTTCCACCACGTCGTCCGGATTGATGACATTACCGAGGGATTTGGACATCTTGCGGCCGTCCTCTCCCATGATGAGTCCTTGGTTTACCAGTTTCTGGAAGGGTTCGGGGGTCTGCAGGTGTCCAAGATCGTTCAGGATCTTGTGCCAGAACCTGGCATAGAGCAGATGAAGAACGGCGTGCTCCGTGCCTCCAATGTAGAGATCTACCGCCCCGGCATTCCCCTTGCCGCCGAGCCAGTAGCTGCCGGCCTCGGGAGACAGGAACTGATTCCCGTTATTGGGATCGCAGTAGCGAAGATAGTACCAGCATGATCCGGCCCATTGAGGCATGGTATTGGTTTCACGCCTTGCCCCATCCGGCAGCTGAACCCATTCCGTGGCCTTTGACAGGAGCGGCTCGGGGTCGCCGGTAGGATTGTAGTCCTCCAGCTCCGGGGCCAGGAGCGGCAACTCCTCTTCCGGGACGGGTTCGTGCCGCCCGTCTTTCCATACGATGGGGAAAGGCTCTCCCCAGTAGCGCTGACGGGAGAAGAGCCAGTCGCGCAGCTTGTAGTTGATCTGGGCTTCCCCCCGCGACTGTTCTTCCAGCCA
>MDTA01065103.1_pt1 | contig 12341 bp, 12 predicted proteins | sample 811151 | NCBI WGS metagenome assembly MDTA01 (sample SAMN05326648, study PRJNA326480) | marine metagenome | isolation source: seawater | place: Indian Ocean: South | collected 2010
AGTCCGCAAGAATAGATAAGTACTAAAATAGTTCTATGTTTTAGGTTTTGAATTTGGTTAAAAAGAAGCTGAACTTCTTCTTTGCTTAGAACTATGGGAAGTTTTTTGTCTTTTATTGGTCTGTCAATATAATAGTACTGCTTTTCTCTTTCGAGAAATTTTTCATAGTAAAATTTAATGGCATTAATGTGTTGGTTCTGGGCACTTTTAGAATATCCTTTTTTGACCAAATGTTCTAGATATATAAGGAGTTCTTCTTTGGAAAGATCTTCGGTGTTTTGGAGGTTAAAATAAATAAAGAAGTTTTTTAGGCAGGCAAGGTAGGTGCTCACTGTTGATGGGCTATATCTTCTAATAATTAACCGTTGCTGGATTTCTTGTAGTTGTTTCATGGGACAAAAATTGGATATGAAAGTTTTGTAGCTGGTTATTAAACGATTATATTCGTTTGTTGTCGACTATACGCATTTTTAATTAAATAATCTGTTGAAATAGTTCGAATTTGAATGAAAATTACAATCATGGAAAAACAATGTTTGGAATGTGGGGCTAAGCTAATGGGAAGAGCTGATAAAAAATTTTGTAATGATCAGTGTAGAAATACTTACAACAATAATTTAAATAAAGATGCGAACGAATACGTTAGAAGGGTAAATGTGATTCTTAGAAAAAATAGAAGAATTCTCTCAAGTCTAATGCCTAAAGATAAATCAAGAACTACAAAAGAACAATTGTTGCTTAGAGGTTTTAACTTTTATTATTACACAAATATTTACAAAACCAAACAAGGTAAAACCTATTATTTTGTCTATGAATTGGGATATTTACAATTAGAGAATGAAGATTATGCATTAGTTCGAAAACAAGATTATGTGAAGTAGATTGCCGTAAGTTTATTTTTCAAATGTATTTGTTTACATTAGTAAAAAATCTTAAAAATTACATTATGTCTGAAGAAAATACATCATCTGCTGAGCAGCCAGTTGTTGAGCCAGTATCTAACGATTTCAAACCTTGGGGTATGGAAGCGAATCAATTTTGTATGTTAATGCACCTTTCTCAGTTTGCAAGTTTTATTGTTCCATTTGGTGGTATTATTATGCCTATTGTTATGTGGTCTACAAATAAAGAACAAAGTGATTTGGTAAATGAACATGGAAAAAATATCCTCAACTGGATTATAAGTAGTTTTATCTATTTATTTGTCAGTTTTATTTTGACATTTGTTTTGATAGGTATTGTTACTCTTATTGCTACTGCAGTATGTTCTCTTATTTTTACCATAATAGGTGCTGTAAAGGCAAATAATGGACAGGTCTATAAATATCCTTTATCTATTCAATTTATAAAGTAATTGAGTAAGATAATTATTATAAATGGGCCTAATTTAAACCTGTTAGGTAAAAGAGAGCCTAATCTATACGGTAATCAATCATTTGAGGATTATTTTCAGCAGTTAAAGCAAAATTATCCTTCTTTAAAGCTCGAATATTATCAAAGTAATGTTGAGGGTGAGCTAGTAAACAAACTGCATCAGGTCGGTTTTTCTTACGATGGAATAGTATTTAATGCAGGTGGTTATACACATACTTCTGTAGCAATAGCAGATGCTGTTGCATCAATTGATGTTCCCACAATTGAGGTTCATATATCGAATGTTTATGCTAGAGAACAGTATAGGCATCATTCTATAATGGCTGCCAATTGTAAGGGAGTTGTTGCTGGGTTTGGGCTTAATTCTTATAAGTTGGCTATAGACTCTCTCTTGTAGAGGGTTTATGCACGTTCGGAAATTAGTAGTTAATAATTAGCGCTTGCTTGTCTAGATTTGTTGGTAACTAATTTTTGAATTATGAAGAATCAGTTATTATCTATTAATGCCTCAAAAAACACTCCTGAAGTACTTTGGGATGCTAGTGGTTGTAGATTTAGTTTTAAGGGAGTTTCATATCCTGAGGATGCAGATAAATTTTACAATCCTATTTACAAAACAATCAAATCTTACATTAAGAGTAAAAATACTAAGTCTAAGATAAAAATGGTGGTTGACTTTGAATATTTTAATACTTCTACAGCAAGAATGCTTTACAAGCTATTTAGTTTGTTTAACGATGCTGCTAATACTAAGGATTATTTAGTTGAGATTGACTGGGTGTATGAGTTTGATGATTTTGATATGATTGACTCTGGAAAAGATTTTGGCTTTATGTTCAAAAACTTACATTTTAATTTAACCGAAAAAGCAGCTTAACTTATAGCTCCTTTATAGCTCTGTAGAGTCGGTGTAAAGGGAGGCCCATTACATTAAAATAATCCCCATTCATTTTTTTTATCCCAAAATAGCCCATCCATTCTTGTATTCCATAGGATCCTGCTTTGTCAAATGGCTTACACTCTTCAATATAATTGGTTATTTCTTGATCGCTCAGATGATAAAAAGTAACTTCTGTTTTATCACTAAACGTAATTAGCTTAGTGGATGTTTTTAATGTCACTGCTGTAATGACTAAGTGTGTTTTTCCAGAGAGCTTTTTTAGCATTTCTTTGGCGTCATTAGTATCTTTGGGTTTGCCAAGAACTTCATTTTCAATACATACAATCGTGTCGGAAGTGATGATTAGCTGATTGTGTTTGGGTAGATAGGCAGCAGCCTTTAATTCTGAGAGATACTCGGCAATTTTTTCTTTTTTTAGTTCACTAGGGTATTTTTCCTCTACGTCAATTACATTGATTTTAAAATCAGTAATAAGTTTTTTTAGAAGCTCGTGCCTTCTTGGAGACTTTGAGGCGAGTATAACTTCGTATTTATTAGATATGGATTGCTTCATTAAGTAAAAGTATGAATGAGTAATACAATGTTTGCACTCAAGAATATAAATTTAATTAAAGCGCTTATCTTAGAATAATCTGTTTTGTTTGTGGCTTTTATAGTCTTAATAATAGAAATTAATATAGGGATTAACAAAAGTGTTATAACAGAAAGGAATGATAAAGTGGATAGTAAGAAGTTTTCTTTAACTAAAAGAAAACATAAAACACATAATGCTATGCTAAAAAGAAAAAGTAAAGCAAAATATTTTGAAGCTGATTTTCCAATAAGAATAGGAAGTGTTTTGGAGTTTACACCTTTATCTCCATTGCAGTCTTCAATATCTTTAATTATTTCTCTAGCGATAGTGGTTAAAAAGGCCATTATGCCTAAAAGAAAAGGAATATTTAGCTGGTTAATTTCTTTGTTGGTTAAAGTGTTTTCGTTGATCAAAAGCTGAATTTCCGGATGGTTAATATAGGCGATTAATGGGCAAACTCCTGCAAATATTCCAATAAGTAAGTTTCCAAAAAATGGAAGGTGTTTTATTTTCCAACTGTAAAGAAACAATCCGATAAGAACAAAAATATTAAGTAGAAAAAAAGTTCTTTGGAAATGAATTGCAGAACTTATAATTGATAAGCCAGCTAAAATAAAAGCGATAAGGGTTAATTTTTTTGATGATAAAGTGGTTTTGTTAAGCTTAAAATTAAGCTGATCGCTTTTTTTGTCAAAACTATCGTTTATCACATAACCAGAAGCACTAGTTAATAGTACGCATAAGTAAATAAGTAAACCATTTAATTGAATAGGTTTAGCAGTAGTTTTAAAGATGAAAAAAAGCTCAATTGTAGCAAATATGACACCCAATATAAATAGATTGTTTAATCGTATTGCCTTAAAGAGTTCTTTTACCATTTAAAGCTGTCTTTGTCAAACCACTTGTTGTGCAGTCGTAGAGTTTGCTCTATGACATCTCTTACACAACCTTTACCACCATCAATATGAGAAATGTAATTGGCTATTTCTCTTATTTCAACAGCGGAATCATGTGGACATGCTCCAATTCCAGCTGCTTTAATACAAGGGTAGTCTGGAAGATCATCGCCCATGTAAAGGACTTGATTAGCATTTATATTGTTTTCTGAAAGGTAAGAATTGAAAATATCTAATTTTTCATGAGCTGATAAGTACACATCTTTAATTCCTAGATATTCTAATCTTTGTTTTACCATAATTGAGTTTCCTCCGGTAATAATGCAAACTCGGTATCCTTTTTTTATGGCATGTTGCAGGGCGAAACCATCTTTTGTATTCATGGTTCTTATCATTTCTCCAGAAGAGTCTAGAATAACAGATCCATCTGTTAAAACACCATCTACGTCAAAAATAAAAGTGGTGATATTTTGAAGTGCTTCTTTATAGCTCATTGTGCTTATCTGTAATTTGTTTGCTGAATAGAGAATAAATTTCAGCTAAATATTTATCGTTTGCTAATAATTTTAAATGATTTTCAATGGTTTGTTTTTCATTTCTTTCAGCTGGTCCTGTTTGGTGAGTGAATGGTTCTTGTAAATCAATCTTTTTAAGAGTTTCTTTCAATAATGGTTCTAGACAAGAGTAGGGAAGGTTGTATTTTTTACAATACTGTTGTATATGACTATATAGATGATAGGTAAAGTTGTTGGTTGCAATAGCTGCAATGTGTAATTGTTTTCGTTGAGTAGAGTTGAGTATGTGTTTATTGCAATTTATCAGTTGACAAAGTTTTCTTAATTGGGCTAAATCTTCTTTTGATTTGCTTTCAATAAAAATGGAGCTACCTTTTAAATTAAGAGCTTGTTTTTTTTTAAATGTTTGCATTGGGTAAAAACATCCCCATCTCTGGCTAAACTGTTCTAGTTTGGTCGAATCGAAGCTTCCAGAGGTATGAACGATTAGTTGATTAGTGAAATTTGTTTTACACAGTGTGTCTTCAATGTGTTTGTCGGCAAGTGCAATAAGGTATAAATCTGAATCTAAAGTAATTTTAGATGCATCATCAGTAAATTGGCAATTTAGTTGCGTTGCCAATATTTTTCCGTTTTCAATAGAGTGATTGTACACCACATCAATATGTAGGCCTTTGTTTTTAAAGGTTTCTCCTAGATGACTGGCTACATTGCCACTGCCAATAATTGAAATGCTGTTTATGGAGCTCAATTAAATTTGGATTTGCTGTTCGTAGGATTTAATGGTCTCTAGAATAGATTTAATTAAATCTATTTTGTCGTTAGAATTTTCTGTAAGGTATTCATTTATAGTGATCATGCTTTCAATTAGATCTTGCTCGTTAAAAGGGCCTTCAAGATTTTCTATTAGAGTAAGTGCCTCAAGTGTAACCATGAAGTCGCCTTTGCATGCACATTCAACAATTTTAGGAATATGATCAGTAGCATCTAAATTAGAACTCCAAATTGAAAATAAAGAAAGCTCCTTAATTCTGTTATTGTTGTTTGAAAGATTATCAATTAGTACAGGTAGAGCTTTTGAAATTTTAAGTTGGCTAAAGACACTTTTAAGCTCTTGCTTTACAAAACTTTCTTCATTTAATGTGCTATACAAATCCAATAGCGATTGAACAATGGATTCGTCAGCCTTGCTTGAGAGTTTTTTTATAGCATTTTTAACTTTTGTTTTTTCAGAAGACTTTAAATCTTCGATAATAGAGGAGTTGAAGTTGTTTTTGTTTTTTACAGAAGTGCTCATTTTAGAATAATCATTTTTTTGGCAAATGTACAATTAACAAAGAATAGGTTAATGAAAATCGACTTGAATTTAGGCAAAAAAAAAGGGAGCTTAAGAAAAGCTCCCCTCAAATAAGTTGCATTAAGCAACATATATTTGACTACCCCTGCTACAAATATAGAGGGGTTTTTTGTTGCTGATTCATTTTTTAGATAGATGGTATTTTTTTGTCTATGAATACCGTATTTGTATGCTCTAATTAAGTAAGTAGAAATTTAATTTCACCTATTCCCAAATATTGTGCTACCAATTCGTATCATAGAAGAGCCATTTTTAATGGCTATTTTGTAATCGCCACTCATTCCCATTGATATGCAATCAAAGGAAGTTTTATTGCTGACAATTTCTTTAATGGAATCAAATATACTTTTTAATTCTGAAAATTCTTTATCAATAGTATTTTGATCTGTCGTGAAGCTAGCCATTCCCATTACTCCTTTTAAACAGATGTTGGAAAAGTCATTAGATGATTCATCTTTTAAAATATTTCTGGCTTCAGCTAAACTCAATCCAAATTTTGACGATTCGCTTGCAATATGAAATTGCAGAAGACAATTAATGGTTCTATTGTTTTTCTTTGCTTGTTTGTTGATTTCCTTTAGAAGTTTTAAGCTATCAACTCCATGGATTAAATGAACATAGGGAGCGATATACTTTACTTTGTTGGTTTGAAGGTGACCAATCATGTGCCAGTAAATATCAGATGGCAATTGCGCTTGCTTTAGATTGAGCTCTTGTACTTTATTTTCTCCAAAATGTCGATGACCTATTTCATATGCTTGTAGAATGTCATTAATGGGTTTTGTCTTTGATACAGCAATTAGCTGTACATGTTTTGGAATTTCAGAGAGTATTTTTTGAAGATTGTCTTTAATCATAAATTGAATTTTTTGTTAATCCAGTTTAAAATCATTTGGTAGACATCCATTTTGTTGATTTCATTGAGCATTTCATGTCTTCCTTGTTCATACATTACAAGTTCTATGTCTTTGACTCCGCAGGATTTCATTTTATCATATACCTCTTGAGGTCCTTTTCCGTAATTACCAACTGGATCCATGTCACCAGCAAATAGTAGTATTGGAAGGTCTTTATTCATCTTATCAATGTTGCTAGTTTGGTTAATTTCTAAAAGCCCTTCAACTAAATCGTTGTAAAATTGAGAGCTAAATGTTTGCATGCAGTAGGGGTCGTTAATATACTGATTTACAATGCTTTCATCTTTTGATAACCAGTCTTTATTGGTTTTTTTGTCTTTGTATTTTTTATTAAAATCTCCAAAAGTTAGCTGAGTCATTAGCTGAGATTTATTTCTTTTTCCCATTAGCTTAACATTGAGTTTTGCAATTCGAACCCCAGCAATACCTAAAAGCCCCGGATGACCTGCCGTTGAAGAAAAAATATAACCACTTCCGTAATCACCAAAAGAATAGCTAATTTTTCTTAGTAAAAAAGATCCCATACTATGACCTAAAAAGATAATGGGTAAGTTGGGGTGTTTTTTTATAATATCTTCAGAAATTAAAACAATGTCTTTACATACTTTTTCCCATCCATTTCTAGTAGCAAAATGTCCAACGTTTTTAAGCTCTCCAGCAGTTTTTCCATGGCCTCTTAAATCTGATGAAATAACACTAATGTTGTTGGAATTTAACCAGTTGGCAAAATGATCGTATCTAGCGGCATGTTCACTCATTCCATGTATAATATGAACGATAGCCTTTGGGTTATCACATTCCCAATGATATAAAGTAAGGGGGATTAGGTCAAAAGAGCGTATTTCAGAATTTACAAAAGTCATTCGATTTATTTGCTTAAATATAGTTTTGTTTAATTAAATTCACACCTGAAAAATAAAGATTATCATTATTTGATTTAAACTGGGCTTATATCAAATTTCAATTTTTTTATTTTCGTACCAAAATTAACGAGTGAAATTTTTTCAGTTTCTTATTTCAACCAGAGCAATGGCAATTTTATTGTTGCTATTTTCTATTGCTATAGGTGTAGCTACTTTTATTGAAAATAGTTATGACACTATTACTGCAAGAGTATTAATCTTTAGTGCCAAATGGTTTGAATTAATTCTTCTTCTTTTGATGATTAACTTCTCCTACAACATTAAAAGGTATGGACTTTTTTCAAAGAAGAAATTAAGTATGCTACTAATTCACATAGGCTTTATTGTAGTTATTCTTGGAGCCGGTGTTACTAGATATATTGGTTATGAGGGTGTAATGCTAATTCCTGAAAAAGAATCTGTTAATGAAATTTTTTCTGCTGATCCTTATTTTCAAATATTTGCTCATAATGATAACCAACAATTTATTTTTACAGACAAGCTGTTTTTTACTCCACTAACAGATGATCAATTTAATTATCAATTTGATTTTCCCAACAATTCCAAATTTGAAGTTACATGTACAAACCGAATTATAAATGCTAAGGAAGTTCTTAGAACCAATGTTGCTGATGGTGATAAGCTTTTAGAACTTGTTTTTCCCGGTAGAGAAAATGTATACATCAAAGAAGGGGAGTCTGTTAAAAAAGGTCAAACTTGGCTCTCTTTTAACACCAATGATAGAACAGATGCAATAAAGTTCTTTGAAGATGATTCGGGTTTTTTTATATACTCTCCCTTTGATTTGATTCGCACAGATATGGCTAATCTTTCTGTTGAAGACCGGCAAAAGTCTATGGCTGAAATACCTATGGATACCCTTCAAAGAGATAGTCTACATAGTATTGGCTTAAGAAACCTAATAAATATTGCAGGAACACAAATTATGGTTAGTACCATACACCCAAGAGCTAAGATGGAAATCACTTCATCTGATGATGCTGATTTGCCTGATGCTTTTGAGCTTACTTTAGCTTTTGCAGGAGAAGCTAAAAATATTGTAATGTATGGCGGTGCTGGTCTTCAACCAAAACCAACTATGGAACAACTAGGTGGTTGGTTTTTTCAGTTGGCTTACGGAGCCAAAAAAATTGATCTTCCTTTTGAAATTCTTCTTCAGGATTTTAGATTGTTAAAATACCCTGGTTCGGAAAGTCCTAGTAGTTATGAAAGTGACCTGACAATTATAGATACATTAAATAACAAAAGAGATGACTATAACCTATTTATGAATCATGTGGTTGATTATGATGGGTATCGATTTTTTCAATCCAGCTACGACTGGTCAAATGATCAGGCTAAACAAGCGGGATTTGAACCTGATATTACTATTCTTTCTGTTAATCATGACTTTTGGGGAACTTGGCTTTCTTACATAGGATATTTGTTGTTGGCAATAGGGTTTATAGGTACACTCTTAAATAAAAATTCTAGGTTTTTACAAGTAAGAAAGAAAATTGTGAAAATTCGTAAAAACAGATTCAAACAGCTGGTTTTACTTCCTTTATTTTTTGGGCTTTCTTCTTTTGCTCAAAATTATAGTCCTGTAGATGCTAACCATGCCGATAGTCTCGGAAAGTTTCTTGTTCAATCCTTTGAAGGGAGAATTCAACCCTTGCATACCCTTGCCTATGATATTTTTCATAAAGTAAGCAAAAAGGATCGATTTACTGTAAATGATTCCATTGAGGTTGATGCCATGCAGGTTTGTGTCGATTTTATGATAGATTCAGATTTTTGGACCAATCAGAAAATAATATACGTTAAAAAAGGTACTGGTGTGGCTGATTCTTTAGGAATTCAAGGCAAGTACGCTAGTATTAAAGATTTTCTGGATACCAATGGTCAAGAAAAACTACTAAAGCAACTACAAATCAGCTTTAATAAAAAAGACATCAATAAGAACGTTTTTGATAAGGAGCTTATAAAAGCAAATGAGCGATTCAATATTCTTATTCAGCTAATGTATGGAGATTTGATAAAGGTTTTTCCCATTAAAGATGATCCTAATAATAAATGGGTTTCCTGGAGTGATAAAAACGCCAACCTTCCTATTGCAATGGGGGGGCATAAAGAAAGTGGGATAACACTTTCGAAAATTTGGCTTACCTACCTTAATGATGTATCAGAAGCCAAAAAAAATGATGACTATTCCTCAGCTAATTCCATGTTGTTAACTATGAAATCTATCCAGAGATTATTGGCAGATAAAACCATTCTTCCCTCAGATAAAATGGTTAATTTGGAAATTTACTACAACCAAAAAAGCATTTTTAATAGTCTTAAAAATTACTATGGAATACTTGCGGTGTTTTTATTGTTGTTTAGTTTTATTGACGCCCTAATTGCCAACAGAAATACTCATTTGTTCAAAGTATTTAATGCTGTTTTATGGGTGTTGATTTTTTGCTTTGCTGCTACCTTTATATATCATACCTATGGGCTGGGGCTAAGATGGAAAATTACTGGTCATGCTCCATGGAGTAATGGTTATGAGGCTCTTACTTTTATTGCATGGGGTAGTGTGCTTGCAGGAATGTTGTTTATAAGAAATTCTAAAATTACATTAGCAGCAACCTCATTGCTTGCGTTTTTTATTTTGATGACAGCTGGTCACAGTAGTTTTGATCCGCAGCTTACAAATTTGCAGCCTGTGCTTAAATCTTACTGGTTGATGATACATGTTGCATGCATTACCATTAGCTATGGATTTTTAGGTTTGGGTTTCATTCTAGGGCTAATAAATCTATTTACATATCTATTTAAAAGAGCATCTAATGCTGTTCGATTAAATGGAGTGATTAGTGAGCTTACTTATATTAATGAGATGACCCTAACTATAGGATTGGTTCTAGCAACAATAGGAACTTTTCTGGGAGGTATATGGGCCAATGAATCATGGGGAAGATACTGGGGATGGGATGCTAAAGAAACATGGGCTCTAGTAATTGTTTTGACCTATGCAATCATTCTACATTTTAGGTTAATTCCAGGAATGCGTGGAAGGTATATTTTTAATGTAGCTTCTGTGCTAGGATTTTCTAGTGTTTTGATGACTTTTATAGGTGTTAATTATTATCTATCTAAAGGCTTGCACAGCTATGCTAGAGGTGAAACACCAATTTTCCCAATGTGGGCTTGGGTTACAATAGGTTTGGTTATTTTGTTGATTGTTGTAGCTGGATTCAAGCAAAAGTCTACTAAATCCAATGCTTCTACTTAGCTGTTTTGTATTTTATCCTTAAGGAATTGCCAATAACTACTAAATCTGAAAAAGCCATTGAGCCAGCGGCAATAATTGGAGAAAGTAAACCAATAGCAGCTACAGGAATTGCAATAACATTATAGGCTAGAGCCCAGAAAAGATTTTGTTTTATCGTTTTGTAGGTTTCCTTACTTGCTTGAATAACTTGAATAACTTTATTTAAATTATCTTTTCCTAGAACAATAACTTCAGCTGAATTTTGGGCAATATCAGTAGCCTCTCCAAATGATATTCCAACTTGAGCAGAACAAAGGGCAGGAGCATCGTTTATGCCGTCTCCCAACATAACAGTAGTTTGATTGGAAGTAAGCTTTCTAACTAGCGCTAATTTTTCATCAGGAAGCATTCGATAGTGGTATTCATCAATTCCTAGAGCTTTAGCAACAGCGATACATTTTTCTTTTTTATCCCCTGAAAGAAGAATTATTCTTTTATTAGTTGCTTTTAGGTAGTTGATAAGTGTAGCTGCATCTTCTTTAATTTCATCTTCTATCCATATTTCTGCAGCAAGCGAATGGTTTTTGGTTAAAAATAAGTTGGCATTACTTTCAACAGATTGATTTAGAATTCTATCTGAGCCTAATGTCCAAATTGAATCTTCATTGTCTTTTCCAGAAATAGAAATTCCTTTAGACTCTTTAATTGATTGTAACTGTATTTTATTAGATCCAGCTAGTTGATTAACAATTGATTTAGCAATAGGGTGGTTAGAATGTGTTTCAAGACTTTTAAGAATTGAATTGCACTGTTGGGAAGATAAATCTTGGTGAGTAACTATTTTGGTGATTTTAAAATTACCATTAGTTAAGGTCCCTGTTTTGTCAAAAATAAATGTATCGGCAGTGGCTATTTTTTCAAGAGAATCTCCGCTTTTAATCAAGGCACAATTTTTAGCAAGTTTTCCAATTCCAACCATAACGGCTGTAGGTGTGGCAAGTCCCATTGCACATGGGCAGCTGATTACTAGAACTGCTATTGCAGATAACATGGATTGTTGAATACCTAATGAGGCAAACTGCCAGCTAGCAATAAAGGTAAATGCAGAAATGCACAGTACAATAGGAATAAATACACTGCTTACTTTATCACCAATTTTTTGTATTGAGGGTTGATTTTCTTGGGCCTGAACAACTAATTTTTCGATTTGACTAATGGTGTTATTTTCTGTATTACTTAGAGCTTTTATTTCTAAGGTTCCATCAATTAAAATACTTCCTGCAATTACCCTACAAGAATTATCTTTTAAGATTGGCTCAGATTCTCCAGTAAGTAAGGATTCGTTAACATTTCCACTGCCATTAAGTACAATTCCATCAGTTGGAATACTTTCTCCTTGTTTAATTAATAGATAATCCTCTTTTTTAATATCGGCTGAATTGATGCTAATAGTATTTCCGTCTTTTGCAATTAGCGTAGCGCTTTTAACTTGAAGATTTTGTAAATCTTTTAACGATGAAGTAGTGTTTTTTACGGCTCTTTTTTCTAGGAAATTACCAAGTAATACTAGTGTAATTATACTAGCAGAGGTTTCGAAAAATAAGTAATGGTGAAAATCGTTAGTATCAAGAAGAATTGAGCCA
>MDTA01162727.1_pt1 | contig 12341 bp, 4 predicted proteins | sample 811151 | NCBI WGS metagenome assembly MDTA01 (sample SAMN05326648, study PRJNA326480) | marine metagenome | isolation source: seawater | place: Indian Ocean: South | collected 2010
AGTTTCATCTGGAGTTGACTTAATAGGATATCTACCAAACGATACATCTTTCAGTTTAACAGACAGTGTATTGGAACAAAATGACTTGGAAGAGTTTGGTGAAAACTTTGATGTAAGCAAAGATGCATCTGTTGTAATTGCCACTGCAAAATATATTAACAGAAGTGATAGTAGTTTACCAACAAGGAAAGTCGTAGTATATCGAAAAAATCAAAACCATTATGAATACAGTCAAATACTAGAACCTTTCAATACAACAGAAAATTTTGGAAGCACTATAGCAATAAGCAACGATGGAAAGAAAATTGCCATCGGTGCACCATTCAATAGTGATATTACTCCTAATGGAGGTGCTGTTTACATTTATACACAAAATGGATCTACATATAGTTTTTCACAAACAATTAGACCAGTAGATACAACACCAAATACAAGATTTGGTTTCAATTTAGACTTTGATGGAAATACGTTAGCAATTACTTCTAAAGGTGGTGACCTTGCTACTAATACAACATTTGATCAAAACTCAACAAAATTTGATGCAGGAAGCACACCATTTAGGGTCATAGATAATGATAGCGGATTAGTATCTGTATATGAAACTATAAATGATACATTACTATACGGACAAGATTTTGCATACGATGAAGACACACAAGAGTTTGGTTCTATAATCACAGTCAAAGACAATCATGTATATTTAGGTTTGCCAAAACAAGCTGTGCAAATTAATAATAAAACTGATAGAGGAATGGTTGCAGAATATAGAAAGCCTAGTGGAACAACAACTTGGAATGTACTAAGAAATCCTGTATTGCCTGTAGACACAAACAAATTAAAAGGTGTATACTTGTTCAATAAAACTGATAATAATTTAGTAGGCTATGTTGATTACATTGATCCATTACAAGGAAAAATAGCAGGACCAGCCAATCAAGAAATTAGTTTTAAAACAAGTTATGATCCTGCAAAATATAGTATCAGCACAGTATCAGGATTGAATGCAAATCCGTTAGATTATACTTCAGACAAATGGGTAGGAAAGATTTGGTGGGATATAGGAAGTGCTCAATTTATAAATCATCATCAAGGTGACATCACAGAGTCTACACAAAACTTTAATAAATTATTTACAGGCACAACAGTAGATGTATACGAATGGGTTGAGTCAACTCTATTACCAAGTGAGTGGGATACTCAAAGTGGGACAGAGGCAGGACTTGCAAATGGAATAAGTGGTACATCAAAATATGGAGATAGTGCTTACTCTTTGAGAAGAAAATATAATACAGCTTCTCAAACATTTACAAATTTCTATTATTATTGGGTGCTGAATAAACTTACAGTTCCTAATATGGAATCTAGAACAATTAGTGCATTTGACATAGGTAATTACATTTCAGATCCTGCTTCGCAACAATATAGATTTGTTGCACCCTTAGGAGCAGATAGATTTGCATTATATAATTGTAAAAATCTAGTCAAGGGTAAAGACGTAGGTATAAGCTGGAACTGGTGGACTATTGAAAATCAAGAACAAAACACACATAATCAATATCAACTTATTTCAGATGGATTGGCAACAAGCCAACCTCATCCAGACATAGAACAAAAATGGTTTGATAGTTTAATAGGTTTTGACTCAAATGAAAGGCCAGTGCCGGATATAGATCTACCTTTGAGACAAAAGTACGGAAACTTAAATGAACCTAGACAAAGTTGGTTTGTTAATAGAACAGAAGCAAGAAAACAATTTGTAGAAAGAGTAAATGATGTTCTATCAAAAGAACTTGTTGTAGATGAAAAAGATCTTTCAGGATTAACAGCTATTGATCCGTTGCCAACTGTGGCAACTGGCAAGTTTGATACAACGTCTGATTCTTTTGCAGAAATACGTTTCGTTAGCGTTGCAAGAGTTAAACGTGCAAGATTGACATTAGAAATAGAAAACGGAAATATAATTAATGTCCTAATTCCTGAACCAGGGGCAGGATATATAAATCCACCAACTTATGTAATATCAGATGCTAACGGTTCTGGAGGTGAATTAAAATTAATTTTAGATGCAAATGGTGGCATTACTCGAGTAGATATATTGTCACCAGGGCAAAATTATTCTACAAATGCAAGTATAACAATTAGAGAATTTAGTGTTCTTGTTAAGAATGATGAAACTGTTGGCGGCAAGTGGGCAGTATTTGCCTGGGACGGAACAGAATATTTAAGAACACAAACGCAATCATTTGATGTCAATAATTACTGGGAATACGTTGATTGGTATGCAACAGGATACAGTAAGTTTACTACAATAAATTATCAAATTTTAGGAAGTTATCAATTACCATCACTAGAAGATTCAATCGGCGATGTTATTAAAATACAAAATGTTGGTACAGGCGGCTGGTTGTTGTTAAAGAAAAAAGACGATCAAGTAGGTGTAGATTATACAGTAAATTATGATACAATAGGAAGACAAAGTGGTACAATAAAATTTAAAGCAGGATTGTATGATAGTTCAAGCGAAAATATTGCATACGATGGTGCAAGTTTTGATAAGATATTTTATGATACAGAACCAATCGAAGAGTTTAGAAGAATATTAGGAATACTCAAAGATAAAATTCTAACTAATGATTTGCAAATACATTGGAACAATTTATTTTTTGCAAGTTTACGTTATGTGTTTACAGAGCAACCAAATGTAGATTGGGCATTTAAAACAAGTTATATCAAAGCAAAACACAATATTGGTGAACTAAAACAAAAGGTAAATTTCCAGAATGATAATTTATCAAGCTACGAAGATTATGTGAAAGAAGTTAAACCTTACAAAACTAAAATTAGAGAATATTTAAGTTCATATGAAAAAATTGATCCTAGTAGTTCTGTCGTTACAGATTTTGACTTACCTCCTGTTTATAATGCAGATGCAGGAAAAATTATTCCACAAAGTGTGCAAATAATTGATAATAAAGTACAAAGTGGTACTACAGATGTACAGAGATATCCGAGCAAACACTGGATTGATAATCTTGGTTTTGAACTAACCAGTTTTACGATAGCAGATGCAGGAAGTGGTTATACAGATATTCCTAAAATTAAAATTACAGGCGGCGGAGGAAGCGGTGCTGAAGCACAGGCATATATAGGTAACGGAAAAGTTACAAGTGTCGTTGTTACGAAACCAGGTAGTGGTTATCTATCACAACCAACTATATCTATTGAAGGATCTCTAGAAGACGGAGGAACACCGGCAAGATTAAGTCCTATTCTAGGAAGAGGTAAAGCAAGAAGTTTACATGTACGCTGTAAGTTTGATAGAGTCACTGGCACATACTTATTCAGTCAGCTTAACGAAACACAAACATTTACAAGCACATTAGATCAACAAATATTTAATTTAAAATGGCCAATGCAATTGAAGTCAACACAAATTAAGGTCACAGTTGATGGATTAGAATCTTTGAGAAGTGAATATACTTTTACAAATAAAACCGACACGTCAAAAGGTTATACTAGAAGTTTTGGAAGAATAACATTTACTAATCCGCTGGCATTAGGCAAATCAGTAATAATAAGCTATGAAAAAGCACCTGACTTATTACAAGCACAAGACAGAATCAATCTTTACTATAATCCAACAACAGGAATGTTTGGAAATGATTTAGGACAATTATTAGATGGTATAGATTATGGAGGAGTTGAAGTAAGCAGTTACAGTTTCGGTGCAGGTACTGGATGGGACTCAGACGGTTGGTTTACTACTACGTATGATACCTTTGATACAACATTTGATGATGAAATATTCCAAATGGATGGAAGCACAGAAGTATTTAATTTAAGTCAACCTTTAGCAAACGGTATAGTGTACAACGTATATCTCAATGGTGTGCGTATTGATGATCCAAACTACGGCACAGCAAGTCAAACAAATGCAAATGCTGTGATGTCAAGCATTACAGGTGACGGTACGACAACTACAGTTACAATTACCAATGACATACAGAGCTTTAAAGCTAATGATGTAGTGGTATTTAGAAAAACAACTTCAGATGGTGCATTCTTACCAGATCCTAGATCATATGATACAATTTTAAGTGGCGGTGATTTACAATTTTCTACTGCAAAAGGTGTAAACGCAGAAGAAATTATTATCGACGGTGATGGATTTGTTACTCCAACTACATCTAAAGGTCCAGAAGAACAAGTTCCTGGTCAAGTATTAGATACTGTAGACATAAAAGTATTTCATAGACCGGGTGCAGGCGGAAGTGTGCTTTCTAGTAATTCTTATAATGCAGATGGAAATACATTTGAATTCGAGTATGGTATAACTCCACAAAATAAAGAAGGTCTGTTTGTAAGATTAGATGATATAATTCAAAATCAAAATACATATACAGTAGATTATAGGTTAAAGAAAGTTAAATTTAGATCGGCTCCTGGAGCAGGCACATCAGTAAACATATTAAGCATTAGTGGTAATGGTGAAAACATAATAGAATTTGATGAATTTATTGCTGATGGTTCAACAGTGCAATACGTAACTAAAGCTAGATACACACCTGATGTAGATTATTATGCAACAGTTGATGGCGTAGCAGTAGAATCTGTCTTAATACCTAGCACAGATAGTACAGACGAAGATGCAAAATGCGTAATATTATTTGGATCTCCACCAAGAGACCAAGGATTAATAAATTTTGCTGTATACAGCAAAGTAGACAGTTTTAGTAAAATTGAAACACAAGAATTTGTAGGAGACGGGTCAACTAAAGTGTTTACACTTACAAAAACTCCTTATAGTTCTAAACCAAACAGTCATAATGTCATAGTTAAGCAAGGTGATAAGATTCTAAATCCAGGTTATAATCAACAATTTACAGTGACAGCAGGAGTAAGAGAATATTTCTTAGAAATATGGCAAACACCAATAGGAAGTTTTGACAACTCTGATGTTCTTGTGTTATTAAATGGAAATGAATTAAAAATAGCTACTGAATATAATATTAGACCTGCAAACAGTTCTGTAATATTGGAGCCGGGTATAGGAAATATAGGAGACATCCTAGAAGTTTATATACGGACAGATGGCGAATATGCATTTGGAAGTATCCAAGTGGTTAATAATCAAAACACTTGGGTAGACAGTGGTGCTGATCTACAATTAAGTGTTGCTCCAGGCTTAGGCGAAAAAATTACAGTATATACATTTAACAAACATGACATACAAAACATTGAAAGAATTAATTATGATTTAGTTGCTAGATCTACACTTATTGTAGGCTCAGAAGATCATATACAATATAATCATTTAAGAGCTGGATTAATCAAATTAAGATATCCGGCCATTGATGCACAATTTGTTTGGTTAACTATTAATGGTATACTTAAAACACCTAGCGTAGATTACTTCTTGACAGATGACAAAAAGTTTATAAAATATGATGGTATATTAAATGATAATGATGTAGTTGAATTAATACAGTTTAGTTCGCAAGGCCCAACAGAAATTAAATTTGGATTCAGTCAATTCAAGGATATTTTAAATAGAAACATCTATAAAAGATTGGGTGATGTTGCAAGTATGAAACTTGTGAAAGATTTCTTAATAACTGACAAAGAAATACATATAGACGATGCAAGTTCAATAAGTGCTCCTGATAAAACAAGCAAGATTCCTGGTATTTTGTTTATTAATGGAGAAAGAGTAGAATTTTTAATTAAACAAGGCAATGTATTGAAGCAAATTCAACGAGCTACACTTGGTACAGGTGCTCCATTAGTGCATAAAGCAGGTAGTGACGTACTAAACCAAGGTATTCAACAAACTGCTCCGTATGTAGATAGCACAATAGTTGAAAACTTTATAGGTGATAATTCAACTTCAGTGTTTGAATTAGGATTTACACCTGCAAGTGTTAATGAATTTGAAGTGTTTGTTGCCGGAAAAAGACTAAGGAAAAATGCAATACAAGTATTTGATCCTACAATAGACCAAGATTCACCAGAAGCTGATATAACTGCACCAGCAGAATTTTCAGTGACAGGGACCACACCATATGTAACTTTGTTAAATACTCCTGTAAACAATGCAAAAATACAGGTAATTAGACGTCAAGGTAAGCGTTGGGCTGATCCGGGTGTTTCACTTAATGATGCGGAAAGTTTGGTAGCACGTTTCTTTAAGGCCGAAAAGGTGGAGCTACCCAAATAAATACAGTATAGGAAAATGATATGATAGACAACTTAAAAGAGCAAAATGGAGTATTACTGCAAGGACATATCAAAATCTCTGACCCTGTAAGTGGCGAAATCATTGTAAACAAAAGAAATGCTATACATTATGAAAATATGAGTATTTCTTTAGCAGAAAGTTTAGCTAACGCAGGAGAAGGCTTTGTATATCAAATGGCCTTTGGTAATGGTGGTACAAGTATTGATCCAACAGGAATCATTACATACTTGACTCCAAACTCTACAGGTACAAATGCAAGTTTGTACAATCAAACATTTATTAAAGTAGTAGATGATCGAAGTGTTAATAACACAGATCCTGCTCGTAATAAAATAGAATCAAGACACGTGAGCGGTACAAATTACACTGACATTCTTGTATCATGCTTGTTGGATTACGGAGAACCAACAGGACAAGATGCTATAGATAATGCCACTAATGCAGATAGCTTATATGTGTTTGATGAACTAGGACTAGTAAGTTATAGTCCATCCGGTCAAGGCAGATTACTTACACATGTTATTTTCCACCCGGTACAGAAAAGTTTAAACAGACTTGTGCAGATAGACTATACAGTTAGAGTACAGAGTCTTTCAGGAATGAATGAATAATGGCTTACACGATTAATTACTCCGACAGCAACAAAGGAACTATTTCAATTGAAGATAGTACAATTAATCAGGCGACTAGCTTGGACATTCCAGGACGTAACACAACAAGTTACGGTTCAGTTATCGCAGAAAGCTTCTTGCATTTACTAGAAAATTTTGCAAACACAAGTGCTCCTAGAAATCCTATTCAAGGACAGCTATGGTACGATAGTTCAACAGGAGTAAACACTTTAAAGTTATATGACGGCACTGGTTGGATAAATGCTAGTGGATTGAAAAAAGGAAACACTGCACCAGATGTAGCAAACGCATTAACAGGTGATCTTTGGTCAGATACAGATAACAATCAATTATATATTTTTACAGGTTCTGGTTGGACACTTGTTGGTCCAGAATACAGCGACGGTTTGCTTACAGGATCAAAGCCTGTTGTGGTCACAGGTAAAGATGAAATAAATTACACAATACTACAGGTAGAAGTTGCAGGTAATCCTGTTGCAATTTATTCTACAAAAGAGTTTCAACCAAAAACAACTATTGTTGGATTCACAACTATCAAACCAGGAATCAACTTATCTTCAATAGATATCGGAGGAGCAGGTGTAGGTAAATTTTATGGTACAAGTGAAAAAGCTGAAAACTTACTTGTAAGTGGAGTGACAGTTGCGGCAAATCAATTTTTAAGAGCTGACGTAACAAGCACATCAACACAACAAATTATTATAAGCAATAACAAAGGTATACAAGTAGGACAAGATGCTATTGTCACTCTTGATGTGCAAGGTACTTCAGGTGTTATTACTAACTTGACTTCAGGTGCACCAATTGATTTTAAAGTTAATAATTTAGGAACACAAGCAAATGTTATTAGAATTGACTCAACACAAAAAGTTGGTATCAATACTTTATCACCAGCTGAAGCATTAGATGTATCAGGATCTATTCAAGCAAGTAACAATTTAATTATCCAAGGAACTACAGACAGTGCAAGTATAGGAACTGGTGCTGTTAAAATTTCAGGCGGTGTTGGTATTGCTAAAAAACTTTGGGTAGGTACGGATCTTAACGTTGCTGGAACAAGTACAACAGCATCTATTGTGCCAAGTGCAACACAAACCTATAATTTAGGTACAGCAGAAAACAGATGGTCAAGTGTTAACTCTGTAGAATTTAGAGGTAACTTGATAGGAAACGTTACAGGTACTGTTACAGGTGGATCTGCAAACGCAAATAAATTAACAAGTTCTAGTACATTCGAACTTACAGGTGATGTAAGTTCAAATCAAATTACATTTGATGGACAAACTGGTGGTACTACAAAAATATTTAATACTGCAATCAGTAACACTTTTATTGCAAATAAAACTTTAACTACTACACCTAACGTTGACGATGAAATTATTATCAACAGAATATCTGGTGATGACACTGGCGTATTTAAAATATCACAACAAGCGTTGGTAAGCTCAGTACCAACTATTCCAATTGGTACTATTGTGCCATATGGTGGTTTGACTATCCCAGCCGGTTGGTTATTATGTGATGGAAGTGAAGTTTTGATTGCAAATTATCTCACACTTTTTAATACAGTACAATATCAATTTAAAGATCAAAGCCAAGTTACTTCAGGTAAGTTTGGTTTACCAGATCTAAGAGGTAGATTTCCATTAGGTGCAGATAACATGGGCGGCTCTAGTGCAAACAGAGTTACTGATGTAAATGCTGATACAGTAGGACTTGGTTCTGGTTTTGAAAGTAGAGTAATAGACGTTAAAAATCTTCCAGAACACGAACATGATTTGAGATCACCAAAAGGTGCACAGTTTTATGTTATACTTGATGATAGTGGTGTACCGCAAGATGCTGACACTATACAATATGATGCTCCTACAGGTACTAACGCAGGCCAGGCAAGAACATCATCGGGCGGTGTGCTTAACAGAAGAAATATTCAATATAATCAACAAACGGGTGTTGAACAGTATGAAACATTTGACATTACAGAATTAGGTACGCCATTAAATTTAATGAATCCGTTCTTGTCAATTAACTATATAATTTACACAGGAGTTGGGGGCTAATGGCATATCAAATTAACAAAACAAGTGGAGCACTTTTAGTCAATCTTGCAGACGGTCAAATAGATACAACTTCAACTGATATAACACTAATAGGAAAAAATTATTCTGGATTTGGTGAATCTATAAACGAAAACTTTGTAAAAGTTTTAGAAAATTTTGCTAATTCATCAGCTCCTACAAATCCTTTAGCAGGACAAATTTGGTGGGATACAGCGTCATCTAGAATAAAAGTTTATACAGGAACTGCTTGGACAACAGGTGGAGGTCCTATTGTACAACCTACTAGACCTGACATGGTTGCAGGTGATATGTGGATTAACAATGAATCCAATCAATTATATTTCTTTGACGGTACAGATTTAGAACTTGCAGGTCCAATATATAATGCTTTCCAAGGACGTTCAGGGCCACAGGTTGTTACTGTGCTTGATAACACAGGTACAAGCAGAACTATTGTTAAGTATTGGGTTGGAGGTACACTTGTAGGCTTATGGAGCAAAATTGCATTTGTTCCACAAAATATAGATACTATTCCTAGTTTTACAGGTGATGTTGCAAAAGGTTTTAATGTTGTTGATGCAGATTTTGTGTTTGCTGGTACAGCCACTAGAACAAATTCATTAGTTGATTCTCAAGGAGTAATCAGAACAGCGGCACAGTTTTTAGCAAGTGATTCAGATGATTCAACAAGTGGTTCATTATCTGTAAGAAATAACAACGGAATCACAATAGGTCTTACAGACAACAATGTTATCAAAGTAACAAACCTTGGAGTTGTAAGCGAGAACAACGTATCAGGTGAAGATTACATAATTAGAATGACAACAAGTCTCGGTAAGCGAGATGCTGTTACTATCAAGTCTACGACTAGTAATATAGGAATTTATAATGATAATCCACAAGCAACTTTAGATGTAGGTGGTGATGTTAGGATCAGTGGCAACCTTGTTGTAAGTGGTACACAAACAAACATTGATGTTGACACTTTGCGTGTTAAAGACAAACAAATAGAATTAGCAAGAGGTGAAGACAGCACAATTTTAGATGATTCACAAGTAGACGAAGCTGGTATTGTTGTACAATCAAGTGGCGGCAACAAAGAATTTATTTGGAGAAATGCACCAAACGCCTGGACAACAAACGTAAGTTTGAACATGACAGGTACAGCAAAATTAAAATATAATGGCGTTGATCTAATTGATGGCACAAGTGCTCCAGGTATTACTTCTATTGGTAACTTAACATCAGCAAACATAGGAAATATGGGCTTTAGTGGTATTACTATTACAACTGGTACTAGTTCAGGTAGCAATGGTTTATTACTAGATTTAGCTGGCGATATAAGCCTAAATACATCACGTAAGATTAGAAACGTCCAAGATCCTGTATTGGCACAAGACGTTGCTACAAAGGCCTATGTAGATAGCAGTATTGATTTAGAAGTTATTCCTTTGACATTAGATATTACAGGATTGGGTGCAGGAGGCACACTAAACACCAATATTGCAACAATTATAAACGATATTGCTCCTGCAACTGTAAAAAGAGATGGTACTGAAGCAAGAGTGCATTGTACATCCACTGTGGGTGCGACTGCTACTCTTGAAGCCGCGAATTTGAACGCAAGTTTCAATAAAAGTTTAGAAACAGTGCAAAAATTAGATGGAAGTGGTAATGATGACGGTTCAGCTTCTGTAATTGGAGACGCAACATTTAACAATGTAACGGGTGCAATTACATCAACAGTGGCAAGAACACTTAAATTATTTAGAGTAAACAGTGGAACCTGGGAGTATGTGCAAGACTTAACTCCGGGCAATTTAATATAAATACATGTAACATACGATTAGGGGTTAATAAATGGCGTACATAATAAACTTAACAAACGGTACACAGTTAACTTCTGTAGAAGACGGAACCATTGACCAGAGTACAACGCTCAAATTAGTGGGTAAAAACTACGCTGGTTACGGTGAAATACAGAACGAAAACTTTGTACATTTGCTAGAAAACTTTTCAAGTGCTAATCAACCTGCAAGTCCTTTATCTGGGCAGATATGGTTTGATAGTGCAGTTAAAAAATTAAAATTTTACGACGGAACTAAATTTAGAACAACGGGTGGTGCTGAAGTATCAACTACTCAACCGGTTGGTTTAACAACTGGAGACTTTTGGTGGGATACAACTAACAATCAATTATATGCTCAAGACTCAGCAGGTGGATTTGTCCTAATCGGTCCACAGAGTATAGGTGATACAGTTTCTGCTATGGTTACTGGACAGGTACGCGATACTGGTGGTCTAAACAGAACAATTATCAAAGGTACAGTTGAGGATGCTGTAATTTTTGTCATAAGCAGTGCGGAATTTACAATTGATGCAACAGATACAAGTAACACTATATCTGGTTTTGATACTATTAGACAAGGTGTAACATTAAGAAACACTGGATCAGGATCAAATGGTATTACATCAAGTGCTCATAGATTTTATGGTACAGCTACAAACTCTGAAAGATTAAACGGACAGCCTGCCAATGCGTATGCACTGGCTGGTAACGCAAACTTTACAAGTATTGTGCGTTTTGGTGATGACGGATACACAGTAGGTAATGCAAATGATTTAAAAATCTTTATCGATGGCACAGGAACTGGTAATGAAGGTATCATACAAAACACCACAGGCCAAAAAATTAGATTCAAAGTACAATCATCAGGTGGTGTAGCTACTGAAGTATTTGAAATACAGGCTGTTGGACTGATACCAACAGTGACAAATACTTTTGATATTGGAGATGTCAATTACAAGTGGCGAAATATATATGCAACATCATTTAATGGGTTGGCAACAAACGCTGTCAACTTACAGGTTGGTTCAAATTATAGAACAGGTGATGTAAATGCAACAAACAACACTGTTGCAGTAAGAGATTCAAGCGGTAATTTAGCCGCGAATACGTTCAACGGTATATCTACATCAGCCAAATATGCTGACTTGGCAGAAATGTATGAAACAGATCAATCATATCCTGTTGGTACATGTATGGCAATAGGTGGAGAAAAAGAAGCGACAGCATTTGACAGGGCGGAAAGTGATATTTGTATTGGTGTTATCAGTACAAAGCCTGCATATTTAATGAATGCTGAATGCGAAGGACAAGCTATTGCATTAGTAGGAAGAGTGCCAGTTAGAATTACTGGGCCTGTTAAAAAAGGCGAAACAGTTTTCATAGCTAAGAATGGTACAGCAAGTGTTGATGGTGAAGGTCAAATGGTTGGTATTGCTCTAGAGGATAACGACAGACACGAAGAAACATTAGTTGAGTGTATTTTAAAGTTATAAAGTATAAGGAAGTATTATGGCAGTAGGCGATATAATTACAGCGGCAAGGTACAACATCATACGTGCAAG
>MDTA01195379.1_pt1 | contig 12340 bp, 11 predicted proteins | sample 811151 | NCBI WGS metagenome assembly MDTA01 (sample SAMN05326648, study PRJNA326480) | marine metagenome | isolation source: seawater | place: Indian Ocean: South | collected 2010
ATTAGTATCTACCCCATTTGGGATATATTCTACATTGCTATATTTTTTTGATTTTAAATTATCGAATATAGTTTTTGAGCTTGCCCATATGCAATTTATTTTAGTATTTAAAAATGTATTAAAACTTCTTTTCAGCCATGCTGGAGACTTTGCAAATTGAAATGGGTAATCATTATAATCCCATACTGTAGGAATATTTCTGGAACATAATTGTATAAAACAAGGGTTAGAAATTATTTGAAGACTAATATCTTTTCGGATAACTGTTTTGAGTAAAATATATTGAAATATAAAAATTAAATATCTTAGTGAACTAAATGAAAAAAATATCGTTAATAATTTATTCCCAAGTTTAAATGTTGGAATTGTGATAATAATAATATTTTTTTCTTTACGATATAAATAATATTTTTCATTTTTTTTGTATGGCTCTATGAATATAAAATTATAGTTATTAGAAAGTCTTTTAATTAAATGTTGTTTTCTTGTTTCCATATAATCCCATCTAATTTCAGAAAATCAGATTACATTCTTTTTATTATTTTTCACTTGATTAATGAGATGAATTGTATTTTTTTATAAATTCATTCAACGCATCATCAACATTCCCCTCTGCTGATATTTTTCCCCAAAATTCGTGAAATTTCTCAGAAGGATTATCTATATCCAAATCTAACTTATTACTCTTATTATGTAAAAAATGATCTATATTGTCATAAACTGTATTTACATAATGTTTTACTGCCCATTTATAACCTTCATTAGAAATATCCCATTTTTTTTGTTGAAATATATTTATGGCAAATGCAGGAACTATACCCTGATTGTATTTCTTTCTTTTTAAATAACTTTCAATGATTTTCAATCTATTTCTTTCAAGCTTTAAATAAAATGCACTGTTGCCATATATTTTATCTATACTACCTAAAAACCAGCTTAATCTATTGTCTGATTCAATATGGTTTGAAGGGTATTTAAGATTGTACTTTTCATGTGATGCTAACGTTCTTCCGCTTTCATGTCTAGATGTATAGTTTTGTATATGACTACACGCTTTTATTAAGGTCATTGAGCCACATCGACCTGGAGACAATATAAACACGTTATTAAATTTCATATATAATCAAATAATTAGTTTTTGTAATTTTCAACCAATCAAATTTAAAACAAATAAAGACTATGAATAATAAGTATAGAAAAAAAATCGATAATAATTATAATCAGAATATTGCTCATAAAATAAGATGGACTAAAACTTTAGATTTTTTAAAACATCATAATCATGAACTTAGGTTAGGTTTAGATATTGGTAACAGATCAAATTTAACTGCTATGATTGAAGAATTTTATGGAATAAATTTTAAAAATACAAATATTGACTTAGATACTGAAAAATTAAACGGTTCATATGATATAATTACTTCTTTTGAAGTAATTGAGCACTTATTTAATCCATTATTTAATTTATTAGAGATGAATAAAGTATTAAGGCAAGATGGTGTCTTGTACTTATCAACACCTTTGCAAAAACCTCATTTTTTATGGAGTCCGAATCATTTTCACGAGATGAGCCAGGAATCAGTTCAAAATCTTCTAACAAGAGCAGGTTTTAAAATAGTGAGGAATACAACATTCAAAATCCGACCAATGAGTTTTTACCTTACTGGCATTAAGCCTGCTCTAAGATTTTTCTTCGAAAAAATACAAATATTTGAATTAAAAAAAATAAATTAAAAACATTCCTGGAAGCCGATTAGATTTTTAGCACAGTTTGGTATGTTTGAACAAATTATATTACCGTATAATTCTATTTCAACACCGTTTTTCACCATTTCGCAAATACAATCAGGTATCTGAAATATACTATTGTATTGCAAATGAATAATTTTTATTTCTTTAAGATCGCAAATTGATTCAGGGATAAATCCTGAGATTTTATTATTGTTTAAAATTAAACTCTTCAAATTAATAGCATCATTTATATTTTGAGGTAGTTGACCAAAGATATTATTAAATTCTATAGAAAGATTTATCAAATTTTTATTTTTAAAAATTGATTCTGGTATAGATCCATAAAATTTATTATCATCGAGAGATATATACATTGACTCCTCTGAAAAAGAAATATTTTTCATAGAAATATCAATATTATTCTGTCTTAATAATACATACTTACTATTCACACTATAAAGGGTATCTTTTAAATTTACATTAATACCATCTAAAAACAAAAATTCAGTATCAAGAACACTCTTAAAATCATCATTGGTGAGAATAAATCTATTGTCATATAAATAAAAATAAATCAAATTATTATCTACCCATTTTTGGGAACCGATTTCAGATATTTGTATATCGTATTGATTTGAAATTGAATTAAACAAGTGTGGTGTATTGCATTCAGAATATGTTTTAATATTATCATTACATGGATTTTTCAAATTCCACATATCAATGGGATAAAAATCATCATTACATCCATTGCATTGGGAGAGAATGTAATTAGAAAGTGATAATAAGATTAATAAAAGGCGGACTATTTTAATTCTTTGGATAATATTTTTGTATTTTTATTAATTAAGTCTTGACTTAATTTTAATCGATTCTTATTTAATTTCATTTCATATAATAGAGAGTCAATAAGAGCAATTCTGTACTCTAAATCAACTTTTTCAAAAACAAGCTCTCGTCTGAGTGAATCTTGGACTTTTGATGTTTTATTAAAATTTCGTAACAAGCCGTTGATAGATTTTTTATTTTGTAAAAGCCTGTATTTTGAATCATTAGGTTCTTTAATATTACTTTTTAAAATTGTAAAGCTAATACTTATCGAACTTAAAAATATAGTTAAAAAAATTATTATATATCCTAGTATGGCCTGTAACATATTTTTATATTGATATTTATATAAATTTAATAAAATAAACATTATAAGTTAATTATTTTTTAATGACCTCCAAAGAGATAAATAACATTTAATATTATAATATTTATACTATTTTTATAATGTTATCAATTTACTACTTTCATTAATTTAAATAATTAGATTTAACATAGGTTATACAATTTGAATTATTTAAATAAAATTATTTTATCGATAACAAAGGTTTTGCCCAAATCTGTTGTGAAATTATTTGCAAAAAAATATGTAGCAGGCGAGACGATTGATGATGCTCTCTCTGTAGCAAGACAACTAAATAAATTAGGATTTTCTGTAACTTTGGATATTTTAGGTGAACATGTTTTAAATAAAGAGCAATCTAAGTATTATACAGAACAATATGTTGAATTATACGAGAAAATCTCATCAAATAATTTAGATGCAAATATATCTGTCAAACCTACACATATAGGGTTAGATATATCTGTCGATCATTTCGAAAAGAATTTAAATAAACTTATTGAATTCGCTAAAAAATCAGATAATTTTCTTAGAATAGATATGGAATCTTCAAAAGAAACTGATCAAACTATAAAATCAACAATGAAATTTCAGAAAAGATATAAAAACATAGGTACTGTTATGCAGGCTTATTTATATAGAACAATTGATGATATCGATGTTTTAAATGGAAACAAAAATCTAAATATTAGATTGTGCAAAGGTATATATAAAGAAAATAAAGATATAGCAATTCAATCTCGAGATAAAATCAATTCAAATTATATAAAAATCTTTAGAAAAGTCATAGGTTTAGAGGGTTTTGTAGCATTGGCAACGCATGATGTATCATTAATACAACAGTTACACGAAATCATAGAAGATGAAAATATTGATAAAAACACCTTTGAATTTCAAACGCTTTACGGTGTACCGATGAAGCAAATTTTGACTTCCAATAAAAAAATGGGTTTTAAAACAAGAATATATGTGCCATTTGGACCAGATTGGTACGATTATTCAATGAGAAGGCTAAATGAAAATCCAAACATTGCAGGTTATATATTGAAAAACTTTTTCAATAATTAATTAATAACAAAATTTATTAATTTTGACTTTATAAATATTTCTCTTAAAATCGTTTTGTTCTTTAAATATTTTTTCACATTTGTATTTTCTTTTGCAAGATCTAATATATGATTTTTTTTCATATCTTTTCCGATATTTAACTCACCTCTTAATTTACCATTCACTTGAATTACATATTTTATTTCATTTATAACCAAGTAACTTTTATCATAATTAGGATATTGTTCATAAAAAATACTTTTTTTATTTCCGAGTATGTGCCATAATTCTTCTGCAAGGTGTGGTAATAAAGGTGCAATTAATCTTAAAAAGATTAACTTAAAATCGAAATTAAAAAGCGTTCTTGCTTTAAAATAGTTGACGAATTCCATTGATTTACTTAGTGCAGTATTGAATTTCTTTTGAGATAAGTCATCTCCAACAGTTTTTATTGTCATATGAAGAATGTGATAATCTTCATTTGAGGGATTTTCTTTAGAATTAGGCAATTTTATTAATCGCCATATTTTATTTAAAAATCTATGTATTCCAGTAATTCCCTTTTCATTCCAATCACCTCCCTCATTAAAAGGCCCCATGAACATTAAAAATGCTCTGAATGTATCGGAACCATATTTGTCAACATAATAGTCTGGTGAAACTGTATTTCCTTTTGATTTAGACATTTTCGATCCATCTTTGGTTATGACTCCTTGATGATAAAGGTTTAAAAAGGGCTCATCGAAATTTATATGTCCAATATCCCTCAAAGCTTTTGTTATAAATCTAGAATAAAGAAGGTGCATAGTTGCATGTTCGGAACCTCCTATATACTGATCTACAGGAGCCCAAGTTAATCTTTTATTTTCAAATGGTTTGTTATCATTTAAGGGGCTTAAATATCTTAAAAAGTACCATGATGAACATACAAATGTGTCCATAGTGTCTAATTCAGGTCTCCAGCCTTTACCAAATATTTTTTCCGTTCTTTGGATTAATTCGTCAGAAGATCCTAAAGGTGAAACGCCTTTAGGTTTATACTCAACATCATCAGGTAATTCCCATGGAAGGTATTTTTCAGGAATAAGATGAGCTTTTCCATTAGGATCATACACGATCGGTATGGGCGTTCCCCAATATCTTTGTCTTGATATCAGCCAATCTCTTAATCTGTAATTAATTTTTCTTTTTCCGGCAGATACACTTTCTAGCCATTCTGTTACTTTAATTTTAGCTTCATCAGAGGATAATCCATTTAAAAAATCTGAATTTATAGAAAAACCATTTTCAAAATATGGTTCATGAAAATTCTTACTATCTTTTTTTGGTGTTACAACAATCTTAATTGGTAAATCATACTTTTTAGCAAAATCATAATCTCTTTTGTCATGACCTGGTACTGCCATAATAGCGCCCGTTCCATATGACATTAAGACATAATCTGCTACCCATATGGGAATTTTTTCATTATTGCATGGATTAATAGCATATACACCTGTAAATACACCTGTTTTATTTTTATTTAAATCAATTCTTTGCAATTCATTTTTAGATTTTGATTTATTTATATAATCTTCTATATCTGAATAATTTCTTGATATTTTTTTTAATAATTCATGTTCTGGTGCTATAACTATATAAGTTGCGCCAAAAATAGTATCCGGTCTGGTAGTATATACTTTAATTATATCGGATCCATTGTCAATATTAAAATTAATTATTGAGCCCGTACTTTTTCCTATCCAATTCTTTTGCATTAGTATCGTTTTATTAGGCCAATTTAATTTATCAAAACTCAAAAGTTCTTCTGCATATTTGGTTATTTCAAAAAACCATTGTTTTAAAGGTTTTTGTATAACTTTACCTCCAGATCTTTCTGATGTTCCATCAGCAAGAACTTGCTCATTTGCTAATACTGTCTGGTCAATTGGGTCCCAATTTACAAGTGCTTCCTTTCGATATGCTAATTTATTTTTATAAAGCTGAATGAAAAGCCATTGATTCCATTTATAATATTCCTTGTTACTTGTAACAATCTCCTTGCTCCAATCATACATAGCACCAATACGTCTCAACTGTTTTCTCATTTTATTTATATTGTTTTGCGTACTCTCCTTAGGATGTATACCATGCTTAATAGCATAATTTTCAGCTGGTAAACCAAATGAATCAAACCCTTGTGGCTGCAGTACATTATATCCTTTCATTTTTAAAAATCTTGCATATGTATCAGCTGGACCATAATTATACCAATGACCTGTATGAAGCTTATCTCCGGAAGGATAACTAAACATTACGAGGTTGTAAAATTTCTTTTTATCGTTGTCTAAATCAACCTTATGTTCATTATTTTTCTCCCATAAATCTTGCCATTTTAGTTCAACCTCTTTAAAAGGATATTGAGACATTTGTACTCCAATAATTAAATAATTATTTTAAATAAGAAAAATCCTGCTACAAGTAATACTGTAAAAATTACGGAGAGTAAATTGAAATATTTATCAATTAATTCTTTTACAGGAGAGCCATACTTGTATATCAAAATTGAAATTATAAAAAATCTGAACGATCTGCTAAGTGCTGAAGCAATGATAAACATGATAAATGAGACATTAAAGGCTCCTGCGGATATCGTGAATATTTTAAATGGTATGGGTGTAAAACCGGCTGTAAAGATAATCCAAAAATTATATATCTCATATTTATCTTTTATGCTATAGAAAACAGCTTCTGTGAAACCAGGGACATAATGAAAGAACAGTTTAGCAAAATCTGAAAATTCATTGGTACTATTCCACCAGATATTTAATCCTATTAAGTATCCTATAATTCCTCCTAAAACACTGAAAATAGAACAGATAATAAAAAATTTAATAATTTTATTTTTATTACCGAGACACAAAGGAATCAATAGAACATCTGGAGGAATTGGAAAAAAAATTGATTCAGTGAAGCTTATAAATGCTAAGGCTTTATCACCATTTTTTGTTTTTCCTAAATTTAAAACCCATAAATATAGATTTTTAAAAGGATTTGTCATAAAAAATACTCCTGAAATAAAGTTTTATAAAATTATAGGTTGTTAAGATATTATTTATGTTCGAAGGTTCATTATTATATATAGTTGGAATACTAATATGTTTTATTTTAGTTTTTTTGTTGATTAATTTTAATAAGATTTCTGTCTCAAACATAAATCTATTTTCTAAGTAATTTTTTGGTTTTATTTTTGAAATATTATATCTTCTATAGCCACACTGAGAATCATAAATTTTATTATTAATACGATATGAGACCAATAAAGAAGTAAGATAATTAGAAAGTCTTCGATGTAATGGCATATCATTTGAAAAAGTCCTTTTCCCAAAAACGAAATCATAACTATCATCAACTTTAATAAATTCATTCAATTTTGATACAGGGTGTTGTCCATCTGAATCTATAGTTATTGCATATTTATAATCATTTTCTAAACCCCATTTAAACCCTCGCTTTAGCGCTGCACCTTTTCCCTGATTTTTTTTATTTCTAATTATTTTGATATCATTCATATCAAAATTTATAGGATTTAAACTACCATCATCAATTATCAAAATAAAAATATTTGATTCTGATTTAATATCTTTTAGTAATTCGTACAATATTTTGCTCGGGTTATAAGCTGGTATAATTATATATTTATTCATTATAGTAGTCCACGTGGCATAAATTTCCTATTTAGGATAAAATTTCCCCTTTTTTTCATACAAAACAATGTAATGATGTTAATTTTTTATTTGGCATAAAATTTGAAATATAATTTATGTAACATCAATATTTTATTTTTAAATAGAGGTCAGAAAATGTCAAAAAAAGATATGATAAAAGAACAAAAAAATAATTACACAAATAAAAATACTTCAAATAAAAAAATACTAGCAAAGTTTATATTAAATGATGAAAACTGGGTTCAAGCATTTTTACAAGCTCAACTAGATATGAAAGAGTTTATAAATGAAAGTAAAGTTTCAATGGTCGCTTCTTAATCACATTCTTGATTTAATTTATTTACTGTAATACAACTAGCAATTTTACTTGAATCACACAAGTAATTATCATCAATTATGAATTGATTTGGATCAGACCAATCTATGACTAATTCATCACACCAACTTTCTGGAATCGAATCAAATTTATTTGAAGATATATTTAAGCTAGATAATAATGTTAGATTAACTATATTGGATGGAAGACTATTTAAATTATTATTTGACAAATTTAACTTTGTTATTTTATTCATGCCCCCTATTGCATATGTTAAAGAATCAATATTGTTATAGCTGATGTCAAATTCTTCTAATTCTTTGAAATTTGCAATCTTATTATCTACCTGATATATGTTATTATGCGATAAATTTAAGTAATTTAAACTAAAATTATCTTCATCATCAACCGGTATATAATTTAAATTGTTTGCTGATAAATCTACTCTTTTCAAGTATCCCAATGAAAATATTTCATTTGGAACTTCAATTAAAGAGTGATTTTTGATAATAAAATCCTCTAAAAATAATACATTTTCTATTTTATTTGTTATGACACTTATTGAATTATTTTGATTTGATGAGCCTATATGCTCAAAGAAAACTAATCGTTCTAAATCTTGTCCATTAATTTCTATCCAAATCTGATTTCCAATAGTATAGTATTCCCCATTTAAATTATTTTGCATCTTTAATTCATTTATAAAATTTATATCATTTTCATTTTTACATCTTTGAGTATATATTTGTTCATTCCAATCGAATATAGGACATGGTTCATTTAAATTATCGCAAATTTTATTATTTTTAAAGTTTATTTCGATTGGATTCAAATCACAGACGGATTCTGGAAATATTTCCAAATTATTAGATTCAATGTCTAGATATCTTAGGTTTATTAAATCTGAAAAATTTATAACAAGTGTATTAATTTGATTTGAGCTTAAAGACAATGATTCAAGATTATATAGAAGTTCTATCTCATTAGGAATTTCGACTAGGCTGTTGTTTTTAATTTCAAAGATAGTCAACTCAGAAAGATTTTTTATTGAAGATGGTATCATGCTTGTAATAAAATTATCTTGAATTTTAAATGAATAAAGTCTCCCATTTACCCAATTTTGATCACCAACATTTTGCCAATTTGTATTATAGTTATTTGCATTAGCTAAATCATTTAAGAAATTAATATCATCCTCCATGTAGCAGTATTGCATGTACATACCATTTATATTAGTAATATTTTTTTCAAATGTATTCGCCATGTCATAATTAAAAGTATCGTTCTGACAAAATAAATTCGTATGTGATATATATAATTCTTCTAACTGAAATAATTGAGGCATATACCTTAAACTATCATTATTACTTAAATTTAAATACTTTAGATTCTTTAAATTAATTATCGATTCAGGAATATTTATTAAATTATTATTTGATAAATTAATATCTGTCAAATTAATCGATTGACTAATTTCCAATGGTATTATTTCAATGGAGTTATTTGCAAGATCTAATACTCTTAACTCTGGAAAATTAGTAAATATTTCTTTCGCTAAGTATTGAACATTTTCGAATTTAGCTTCAACTAAGTGAGAACTATCTTCCATATTTTCCCAAATTTGAGCTCCAAATTCGATTGGCTCAATAATATCATTGAGATTATAATCACAGTTGCAAATCTCATTAGTAATATTATTATCTTCAATTAATACTTTTAATCCATATAGATCTGATGAAGAATAGCAATTTGTTTGATGATGAATAAGATTGATAGCACAGCTTGGAATTTGCTCCAAATTACATAAAGAATTTTGATTAATTGATAGAATGTTTAAATCTGATAAAAAGCAAACCTCTTCTGGCAAGGAATCTATAAAATTCATATTTAAATTAATAAACTCTATATTTTCTAGTTTAAATATTGAAGGATGTAAACTTGTTATTTTATTATTATATAGATTAATTATTCTCAAGCTATTGTTTAAATCGTATATATTTTCCTGTATATGTTTTAATTGATTATGCGAGAGATCTAATATTTCCAAATTTGTAAGCTCAAAGACCTCGTCAGGTATATACTCTATATTACTATTCTTTATAATAATACTATTTAAAGTATTGACATTTTTGATAGTTTTTGGAATAGAATCTAGATATTGACCTGAAGATGAAAAATCAATATCGGTAAGATAATATATTTCATCAGCAGCTGAATAGTTCCAATTTAAATATGGTACCTCAAGAGGATCTAAAATTAAGTTTTTGTTAGAATCACATAAACATTGAATATAGTAATCTGAATTATTATGCTGTATCTGAGATACTATATCTTCTAAAAATTCTAATGCATTTAAATCATAATTTACCTGATTATTAAAACCATATTGTAAAGAATCAGTATTGCAAGCAAAAGGTAGTATTAAAAATAAAAAGTAAATTAATTTTACTGTCAGTTTATGTTTCACTTAAGTTCTCTATTCTACTCTCTGAATGATATATTTATGTAATTTTTATTTTATATTTAAATTCTTATGACAACTTCTATTAATATATATAATTAATTACTAAAAATTAAATTGAAATCTTGTAATGATTAAATATCATTCAATAATTTTAGATACTATATTAATATAAAAATTTCGTCATTATAAAATTATTGGAGAAATATATGAGAATTCGAAAAATACAAAAATCTGATATATCTTTTAGTGAATCAAGCACTGACTTATTTTGTTTTGGACATACTGAAAATACTGATTTTCACGAAAATTTATCTGCAGCTAGTGAACACTTTTCAAATAATATTCAAAAAGCTATAGAACTAGAGAATTTTTCAGGGAAATTATATAAATCTGTACTTGTTTACGGAGACACATCAATTAAACGTATAAAAGTATATGGTCTTGGTAATAAAAATGATTTAAATACAGAATATTTTCGAGTAACTGGTTCTAAAATCTCTAGATATGCAAATAAATGTAAAGCTAAGAATCTTAACATAGATGCATTCTCATTTTCTCTGAATGATACGGATTTTCTTCAAGCATTTTGTGAGGGTTTAATTTTAGGTGCTTATGAGTTCTTAGATTATAAATCAAAAGTTAAGAACGAAAATACCTTAGAATCAGTAAGAATTTATGGAGATATTAATGAAAAAGCGATAAATACAGGTGTTGCTTTAGCTGAATCAGTATTTATAGCAAGAGACTTAGGTAATCATCCTCCAAATATATTAACTCCATCTGTAATGGCCGATAAAGCAAAAAATATTGCGAAAGCACCAAATTTCACCTACAAATGCTATGATGTATCAGATTTTGAAAAGATGGGCTTTGGTTCTTTCTACGGTGTTGCTAGAGGAGCTTCTACTCCTGCAAAATTTTTTATAGCTGAATATAAAGGTGGCGGTGATGAGAAACCATTTGCATTAGTTGGTAAAGGGCTTACATTCGACTCAGGTGGTATTTCATTGAAACCGGGTTCTAGAATGGATGAAATGAAATTCGATATGTGCGGTAGTGCTACTGTCATGGGTGTGATGAATGCTGTTGCACTTTTACAGCCTAAGATAAATATAATCTTTGCTATAGGTGCTACTGAAAATATGCCAGATGGAGATGCTCAACGTCCCGGAGACATTGTTAAAGCTTACAACGGAAAAACAATAGAAATATTAAACACTGATGCTGAGGGAAGGCTTGTTCTAGCAGACGTATTATCATATGTTACTGAAAAATATCGACCAGTTGCAATGATGGATTTCGCCACGTTAACAGGCGCCGTGGTGGTAGCATTGGGGGATAAATGTTCAGGAGTTATGGGAAATAATGAAGAGCTAATGGAAGAAGTTAAGACATCAGCGAATGTTACAAAAGAAAAAGTATGGGAATTACCTATGTGGAAAGAGTATACAAAAGATATCAAATCAAAAATAGCAGATATTAAAAATTTAGGAAAGGCTCCTATGGCAGGTACGATTGCTGCCGGAGTTTTCCTTAAAGAATTTGTTGGTGATACACCATGGGTTCATATGGATATCGCAGCAACAGCATGGGGACCAACAGAACCATCATATCAACCTAAAAATGGTGCGACAGGTGTTGGTGTTAGATTGGTATACGATATAATAAAAAATAGATCAAAATAAAATAAGGAGTTAGATGTATAATCTATTTAAATTACGTTGTTATGTAAAAGTGGAATTATACTATGGCTTTTGAAGGCTAAATGAAGGCTAAAAAGGCGTCAAAATTGAAGAAAAATATTAAGGCGGCGTAGCTCAGTTGGTTAGAGCACTGGAATCATAATCCAGGTGTCCGGGGTTCGAGTCCCTGCGCCGCTACAAAAAGCCCTCAAATTTTAGAGG
>MDTA01105094.1_pt1 | contig 12339 bp, 13 predicted proteins | sample 811151 | NCBI WGS metagenome assembly MDTA01 (sample SAMN05326648, study PRJNA326480) | marine metagenome | isolation source: seawater | place: Indian Ocean: South | collected 2010
GGAAGCGCAGTAATGCGTGCAGCTGACCAGTACTAATAGCTCAATTGGCTTGATTTATGCACTGAAAAAAATTTTTTATTTTTTGAAATTAATTAATGAAATTGAAAGACCAACACCAAAACCACAAATTGTAAAACTTTTGTTTTTTTTTAATTCTTTGAAATTCTCATTAATTAACAATGGTATTGATGTTGAAACAAGGTTTCCGTACCTTTCTAAGTTTTGTGGAATAGCCATTTTTTTATTTAAACTCTTTTTTATTTTCTCAATGACAATTTTGCTTCCTTGATGTGAAAATAAAATATCTGATTTCTTTGAATATTTTTTCAATATTGGGACAACATGTCTTAAGGTAAAATCTACTACTGCCGGTCCATTCATTATTATAGATTTATCAAAAATTAAATTTTCTTGAGATCTTTTGGAATTATAAAAATAGCTTTTATTAATTTTATAACCATTTTTTTTATAACCTATAATTGTTGCAGATGCACCATCACTGAATATTGATCTTGTTGCGATGTTATCTTTTTGAATGAATTTTGAATATGTATCTGAAGTAACAATTAAAATTTTCGATTTGTGAGAGTGTTTAATAATCAAATAAGATAAATACAAAGCATCAACATAACCTGTGCATCCAGAATTTAAATTAATACAATTAACTTTTTCAAGCATCAATTCACTAGCAACATAATTTGAAATACCAGGAAACTTAATTTTAGGTGTATTCGTTACAGATATTACATGTGTTATTTTGTTAATAGTTTTTTTTTCAATTTTTTTTATGACTCTTAATGCTAAGTTTTCAGCAAAAACTTTTTTATCAGCAATATATTTTTTGTTAATACCTGTGAGTTTTTGTAGTGAATTTTTCTTAAGATTATATTTCTTTTCTAATTCATTATTTTTTTCTATTTTTGTACCCAGTTTAAAAAAAATTTTTTCAAAATTAATCATGTTGTATTTTTATTTTATATATTTAATAAATCATTAAGTAATATAAGATAGTTTTGTTTAAAACAATTTTTTGTTTATAATAAATGAAAAATAGCCCATTTTTATGTTAACTGAAAAAAAGATTTATTCAGAATTAAAAAAAATTAAAATTAGTGAGAAATATATAATTATACATTCTGATATTTCAGGGCTCTATTTTAAAAAATTTGATATAGAAAAACTTTGGAAAATTATTTTCAAAAGTTTTGGTACTAAAAAAACTTTTATTTTGCCCACTTGCACTTTTTCATTTCAAAAAAAAAAAAAATGGAATTATTTAACTAGCAAAAGTGAAACAGGAGCTTTATCTGAGTATTTTCGAACCTCAATAGCTAATTTTAGAACAATACATCCTATTCATTCTGTGGCAATATTCGGAAATGGTTTAAATAAATTCAAAAAATTTACTTGCTCATCTAGTTTTGGAAAAAATTCAGTTTGGGAATTTCTTTCACGCTCTAAAAATGTTTGTAATATTTCTCTAGGCACGGGGTTTGTTGGTGGAGCTACTTTTTGTCATTATACAGAAGAAAAAAATATTGTTCCATATAGAAAAATGATTTCCCTTAATGGGGAAATTATTTCGAAAAATAAAAAAGTTATAAAAAAAAAATTTAAATATTTCGCAAGAAAAAATAGTGAAAATTATAAAAATGACTGGAACAAATGTTATAATCAATTAATTAAAAAAAAATTAATTAAGGTATTTAAATTCAAAACTAATGGTTTTCAGGTTTTAAAAATGAACACTTTTCAGGTGTCCAGATACTTAGATATGAGAGTTCGTAAGAACCCATATTTTTTAATTAAAAAAAAATAAAACCTATTTTATAGTAACGTCTTTTTTAATTTTATAATTATTAATAATTTTGCATATCTGATTTGCGACATAAGTTTGATTTAAAATTTTATAATTTTTTTTGTTTTTGGCTAATCTATTCACATTCATGCCCATTTTATTTTTGATAACACCTATTTTTATATTCAGGATGTTTAATCCTCTTTTTTTATTTTCTAGATTCCATATTTTTGTTGCAAAATTTAAAGCTTTCTTTGATATACTATAATATGCATTTCCAATTTCTGGTTTGTCAACTGCCAAAGAAGATATTAAAAAAATCCTACTATTTTTTTCAAGACTTAAATTTGTTATAATTAATTTGACAATATTCATTGGGATCATAAAGTTTATTTTAAAAATTTTATTAAATTCATTAGAATTAAAATTTGTTAATAAAGAATTTTTATATTTTCCATTAAAAATTAACACGTTCCTATAATTTCCTTTAAGAGTTCTGATTTTTCTCTTTATTCGAATAGAAGAATAATCTGAAATTATATCATTTTTTTTATATAAATTATTTTTACTTCTGCTTAGATTATCAACGTTTCTTAATTTTTTTGCTATTGCTAGAGCAAGCTCGCTTGAGCCACCAATAAATAAATTTTTCACTTTTCTAAAGTTTTCAATATTATATTGTTAAGATCTTTAAATGTTTTAGCTTTATTCAACTTATTAAAATCAATAACTTTATCATATTTATCTTCTATATAAGTTATTAGGTTAATCTTTGTGACTGAATCCCAATTAAAGTTGTGGAGATTTTTATTTTCATCAATTAATTTTTGAGGAATATTAAAAGACTTTGATATGATATTTTTGAACTTCATTATAGAATTTAGCTAATATTTAGACTTAATACATTAATTAAGCCTATTATATAAGAGAAATTTTTACAATAAAAAATTGGATTCATGTTTTTAAAGATATATTTAGTTTTATGAAATACTAAGTTCTAAAATTTTAAATTTGAATATATTAAATTTTATTTTAAAAGTTATTATATTTTAAAATTAAATTTATTTGGTCTAATTAAATAAAAATTAAATCTTATGTGTGGAATTAGTGGATACTTGACCTATAAAAATAAAGTTCAAGATTATTCTATACGAACTACATTAAATTTGATGAGAAGAAGGGGGCCGGATAATCAATCATATTTCACAAATAAGATTAATAATAGAGAAATAGGATTGTTACACAGCAGGCTTAACATTATTGATCTTAACAAAAGATCAAATCAACCTTTTTATTACGATGATTTTGTTCTAGTTTTCAATGGAGAAATTTATAATTTTATAGAAGTTAGAAAATCTTTAATTAAAAAAAAATATAAGTTTAAAACCACATCTGATACTGAAGTATTAATTAAATCATACATTGAATGGGGAGAAAAATGTGTAGATTACTTTGTAGGTATGTGGGCTTTTGCTATATGGGATGGTAAAAAAAAAAAATTGTTTTTATCGAGAGATAATTTTGGAGAAAAACCATTATATTACACAGCAAATCACAACGGTTTTTATTTTGGATCTGAAATAAAATTTATCAAATCCTTAAGCGACTTAAGTTTTAAAGTTAATAAAGATAAAATTAATCATTATTTATTCTATGGCTATAAATCAATGTATAAAAATAAAAGTACATTTTACAAAAATATATATTTATTAGAAAATGCTACAAATCTTACAATTGATTTAAATTTTAAAATAAAAAAAAAAAAATATTGGAAGCCAAATCTAGATATAGATAATTCCATGTCTGCCGAATTTGCAGCTGAAAAGACGAAATCATTGATGATAAAAAGTATGGAGTACAGAATGAGATCTGATGTTCCAATTGCATTTTGTTTGAGTGGAGGTATAGACTCTGGATTTTTGTATTCTATTGCCTCAAAAATTCTAAAGCATAAAATAACTTCTTATTCGATAATTGATGACGATAAAAGATATGATGAATCTGCAAACGTTGATTTAATTACCAAAAAGACCAATAATAGAAACATCAAAATTAATATTAAGAATAAAAAGACCCAATTTTTTGAGAGAATAGATGAGGTTACAAAATATCAAGACTCACCAATTTCATCAATTGCATATTACATTCATTCATATCTATCAGAGAATATTTCAAAAGATAAATTTCGAATAGCAATATCAGGAACAGGTGCAGATGAACTTTTTACAGGGTACTATGATCATTATTTATTACAGCTTGGGACTATTAATAAGTCAAAATCTTACAATAAAAAATTGGAAGAATGGAAAAAGTTTGTAAAACCTGTTATCAGAAATAAGTTTGGTAAAAAACACAATATTTATATTAGAAATCCTGATGATAGAAATTTAGTTTATGAAGCTGGATTTAATCTAAAAGCTTTTATTAAAGGAGAAAAAAAGAGTATTGATGAAAAAAAATACTGTAATGAACTTCTGAGAAATAGGATGTTAAATGAATTGTTTCATGAAGTTGTTCCAGGAATATTAAAAGATGACGATCATAATTCAATGTATCATTCTATAGAAAATAGAAGCCCGTATTTAGATAAAGATCTTTTAAATTTTGCATTAACAATCCCTCCTGAGATTTTAATAGGTAATGGTTATCAAAAGAAAATACTTAGAGACTCATCTAAAGATATTTTGCCTGATAAGATTAGACTAGATAGAGAAAAAAAAGGGTTTAACGCATCAATATTATCTATCATGAATATGAAGAAAAAAGGAAATATTGATTTAATTTTTGATGAAAATAATGATGTAAACGAATTTGTAAATCTTAAAAAGTTAAAAGAAAAAATAGATTTCAACAATATTCCAAATCACTATTCAAAGTTTATTTTTAATATTATAACATTAAATTCGTTTCTAAAATTTAATTAAAATGTATAATTATTTGAAATGATAAATTGGTGTATAAAATGTGTTTTACCTGACACTAGACCTAATTTAAAAATATCAGAAGATGGTGTCTGTAATGCCTGTAAACTTCATAAGACTAAAAAGAAATCTCAGAATTGGTTAAAACAAAAAAAAAAATTAGAAAAAATTTTTAAAAACATAAAAAAAAAAAATAAAAACAATTACGATTGTGTTATTCCAGTTTCGGGAGGTAAAGATAGCACTTGGCAAGTTATAGAGTGCTTGAAACACAATCTTACTCCTCTAGCAGTAACGTGGAAATCTCCAGGTAGAAATCAAATTGGAAAAAAAAATTTAGAAAACTTGATTTCTTTAGGAGTTGATCACATAGATTATTCAATAAATCCTAAAGTAGAAGCATATTTTATGTTAAAAACGCTTAAAGTAAAAGGTTCATCGGCAATTCCTATGCATTTTTTTATATACAACATACCAAGAATGATTGCAGAAAAGTTTAATATCCCTCTTGTAGTGTGGGGAGAAAATTCTGCTGCTGAGTATGGTTTTAAAAAAAGAAAAGATTTAAATTCTACAATGAATGAAGAATGGTTAAAAAATTATGCACCCACTGGAAATACAGATCTAAATTTTTGGATAGATAAATTCTTAAATAAAAAAAAATTAGTTTCTTTAATTCATAAAAATAAATCAAAAATTAAATCAATTTTCCTTGGAGATTATTTAAAATGGGATCCTCAAAAAAGCTTTGATTATGCAAAAAGAAATGGATTTGTAATTCCAAAAGCACCAAAGACAGGTTATTATAATTTTGCTGATATTGATTGTGATTTTATTTCTATTCATCATTATATAAAATGGCTGAAGTTTGGGTTTTCAAGGTTGTTTGACAATCTATCTCTTGAAATAAGAAATAATAGAATAACCAGAAATGAAGCTATAAAAATTATCAAAAAACATAGTAAAAAAATTAAGCCAGAAGATGATATTAAAAAATTTTGTAAATTCACAAAAATTAAACTGAACGAATTTGATTCAATGGTAGAAAAATTTAGAAATAAGAAAATATGGAAAAAACAAAAAAATAAATGGTATATTGAGAATTTTATAACAAAAGGTTTTAATTGGTAATGAAAGTAATAAAAAATAATAGAAAATTTAAAGTAGGAAAAAGAAATAGCATTGTAATTACAGATGCTGGTAGCGTTTTTTTGAAAAACGATGAACTAGTTACTTTTAAGGATGGAAAAAAAGAATTTGATATAGGAAAAAAAAATTGGGGATATTATGGAACACCAACTTTAAATAAAAGGTTACCAAATTTTGGTTACTCTGCAGCACTAACTAGAAATAAGATTTTTGAAACCTATTCAGTGATGATTGTTGATTTAAAAAAGAAAAAAGCATTTCTAAGATATTTAAAAAGTGAAGAAATGCATGTCGTTTGCTGGTTAGATATTAAAAATTTAATTAAAATTAAAAAGTTGTTTAAAAAATAAAAACAATTATTTCAAAATTAGATAGATTGTAAATTAAAAAACAACGTTATTTTACTTTTTTTATTTTTAATATTTAATTTTATTTTATTTTTATTGATTTTTTTCCAATTATAATTTTGATAATATTTTATCATCTTTTTTTCGCAAAAAAGTATAGATGGTAAAGATTTATCTTGAATAACATAATGATTAAAACACATAAGTATATTTGAAATTTTTTTGTCTCTAAATTTTTTCAAAATTACTAAACAGTCAAAATGAAGATATTTTAACTTTTTGTTTTTTAAAAAAAAATATTTATTCCTAAAACCTGTATATCCAATAAGTTTTTGATTTAAAAATAGCAAATTATGAAAATCATTTTTTTTAAAATTTTTTTTTAAAAATCTATAATGTTCAGAAAAGGAATATTTCCAATGTGTATTTTTAAGGCTTATTATTTTTTTAATATCTAATTTACTAAGATCAGTTTGTTTTTTTGAGACCAATTTTAACATGTTTAATTATATTATAAGTTATTTAATTTAATTAAACTCTAATGTAGAATTAAATTTTTTTAAAAATACTTTTCAAAAAGGAGTAAAATTGCTAGTAATTGTTCAAGCAAGACAAAGTTCAAAAAGATTTAAGAATAAAGTTATGAAGCTGGTCAATAACAGACCAATAATTTGGTATGTCTTAGAGTCTATAAAAAAATCAAAAAAAATAAAAAAAATCGTTGTTGCTACTTCTGACAAAGAAAGTGACAATAAACTTTGTGACTACTTACAAAATCTTGGAGTAGAAGTTTTCAGAGGCGATTTGAATAATGTAGCGAATAGGCTAGTAAAAGCTGCAAAAACTCAAAAAGCAAAACAATTTATGAGAATTTCAGGTGACAGTCCATTTATTGATCACAAAATAATTGATAAATCTATTAAAATAAATTCAAGTTTTAATTATAAATATGATTTAATTACCAACGTATTTCCAAGAACTTTTCCTTCTGGAATGTCTGTTGAAATAATTAAAACAAAAACATTAGAAAAAATGATAAAGAATTTTTCAAAATTTGATAAAGAGCATGTCACAACATATTTATATAAAAATAAAAAAAAATTTAAAATTAAAAATTTCAAAACAATGAAAAAAGCAAAAAAAAAATATTCGATAGATAAACCAAGTGATATTAAAAATTTAAAATTGTTATTTAAAAATTTTTTAATCGCATAAAGTAAAACTGAAAATTATGTTAGATATAATTTTTAAAAATTATGCTATGTTTGCAACATGAGTATAAAAAAATACTATAATTTAGGTAAAAAAAAACTTTATCCTTTGACTAGATCACTAACTGGTCAGGGTGTTAGAAGTACACTAAGAATTATTTCAAAAGAATTTCCAAAACTGAAAGTAAAAAGAATCAGATCTGGAAAAAAGGTATTTGATTGGAGAGTTCCTCCAGAGTGGAATGTTAAAGATGCCTATGTAATAGATAAGTATAATAATAAGATTATAGATTTAAAAGACAACAACCTCCATTTAGTAAGTTATTCAATACAAGTTAAAAAAAACTTATTAAAAAATGAATTATTTAAGAATATATATTTCTTAAAAAATCAACCAACAGCCATTCCATATATAACCTCTTACTACAAAAGAAGGTGGGGTTTTTGTGTATCCTACAATCAATATAAAAAATTTAATAAACAATACTCTTCAAAAGATAAATTTAAAGTTGTTATAAATTCAAGTTTAAATAAAAAAGGCTATTTAAATTATGGCGAACTAATTTTAAAGGGTAAATCTAAAAAAGAAATTCTAATTTCAACATATATTTGTCATCCTTCAATGGCAAATAATGAGTTATCTGGACCTATTGTTTCTATGGCACTAATTAATTATTTTAAAAAAAAGAAACTTAATAAAACTCTTAGATTTATTTTTATTCCAGAAACAATAGGTTCAATATCTTACATAAATAAAAATATTAAATATTTGAAAGAAAACGTAATAGGTGGATTTAACCTATCTTGTATAGGTGATGAAAGACAGTATTCTTGTATGTTTTCTAAGTATCAAAATTCACCATCTGATGAGGCAATTATTGAAGCTTACAAATTACTAAAAATTAAAAGTTATAAAATTTACTCATTCTTAAAAAGAGGCTCTGATGAAAGACAATATAATTCACCCGGCATAGATTTAAAAATTTCATCAATTTTTAGAACAAAATATGGAGAATTTCCAGAATATCATACTTCATTAGATAATTTCAATCTTGTAACTTTAAAAGGATGTGAGGGTGGGTTTAATGTTGCCAGAAAATCAATTGAAATAATGTTGGAGAGAAATTATCCAAAATCTAGATACATGTGTGAGCCACAAATGGGTAAGAGAGGCTTATATTCTACATTGGGAGATAAAAATAAAAAAAAAAATAGTAAAAATTTGATGAATTTTCTTCAATACGCGGATGGAACAAATTCCCTTGAAAAGATTTCAAATTTAATAAAGTTAGATAAAAAAAGTGTTAAAAAAATTTATATTCTTTTGTTAAAAAATAAATTAGTTACTTAACATAATTTAAGTAAGATAATGCAAATAATAAAAAAAATTTATAATTAATGAAAAAAATAAATGCTGCAGTAATTGGATCTGGCATAGGTATTAAACACTTAGAAAGCATTGATGGCTATAAGAAATCTTTGGTTAAAATAATTTGTGAAAAAAATTTAAACAAAATTAAGATACTTAAAAAAAAATACCCAAAAAAAACTATTACTTCAGATGATAAAAAAATTTTTGAAGATAAATCTATTAATTTAGTTTCTATAGCTAGTTATGATGATACGCATTATCATTATATTATTAAATGCATTAAATATAATAAAAATATCATAATAGAAAAACCAATGTGTTTGAAATTAGAGCAACTAAAAAAAATTAATAAAAGTTTAAAAAAAAATAAAAAAATAAAAATAACATCAAACTTAGTTTTAAGAGTCAATGACTTATTTAGAAAAATTAAATTTTTAGTTAATAAAAATAAAGTATTTTTTATTGAGGCCGATTATTTGTGGGGAAGAAAACATAAACTTTTTGAATGGAGAGCGAGAATTAAAAATTACTCAATTACATTGGGGGCAGCTATTCATATGATTGATCTAGTTATGTGGATATTAAATGATAGACCTAAATTTATAAAAGCATATGGCTCAAACAAAGATACTAAAAGTTCAAAATTTAAAAAAAATTCATTAATTGTTTATATTTTAGAATTTCCAGGAGATATAATAGTTAAAATATCAGCAAATACATCAGGTTCATTTCAGCATTTTCATGAGCTTAAAATTTTTCAAAAAGACAAAACATTTTACCATTCAATCAACAATAGTTTTATTTTTGAGACTAAAAATAAAATGACTAAGAAAAAGCCCATAGTTTCTAATTATCCTGATAAGTTAAATAGAAAAAAATTGATAAGAAATTTTATTGATAATTTATTGAATTATACCAAAAAAGAGATAATTACATTCAAAGAACAAATCGATTTAATGACTGTTTGTTTGTATGCAGATAAATCTTTGAAATTTGATAAGAAAATTAAAATTAGATATTTATAATGAAAATATCATTCTCCAAGCATAACTTTACAAAAAAAACATATAAAAATGTTATAGACGTACTCAAAAGTGGTTGGCTTACTCATGGAAAATTTACAAAATTATTTGAAGAAGAATTTAAAAAATTTACACAATCAAAATTTGCAATCACTGTTTCAAGTTGTACTGCTGGATTGCATTTATCATGTTTGGCTGCAGGGTTTAAAAAGGGTGATGAAGTAATTGTGACAGCTATGTCTCATACTGCTACATCACATGCAGTTGAATACACTGGGGCATCAGTGAAATTTATTGATATCGAAAAGCTAACTGGAAATATTAGAACTTCAGAAATAGAAAAAAATATATCTAAAAAAACTAAAGGATTAATTATTGTTCACATGGCAGGGTATCCATGTGATTTAAAAAGGATAAGTGAAATTTGTAAAAAAAATAAAATAAAATTAATTGAAGATTGCGCTCATGCTGTAGGTACATATTATAATAACAAACATGCAGGAAATTTTGGTATAAGTGGTTCATTTTCATTTTATCCCACAAAACAAATTACCACTGGAGAGGGTGGTATGGTAGTTACAAACAACAAAAAAATTTATCAAAGCATAAAATCATTAAAGGCCTTTGGAATTGACAAAGACATCAATCAAAGAAAAAAGCAGGGACAATACGAAGTAAATCAACTAGGCTTCAATTATAGAATGACAGATTTTCAATCTTCAATAGGATATGAGTTAATAAAGGATTACAAAAAAAATTTAAAAAGAAGAATTTTGATAGCAAAAAGATATCATCTGAATTTTCAAAATAGTAAATTTGTTAAAACTATGCCATTTGATAAGAATTGTTCTTATTTTATTTTTCAAATTTTTACAAAAAAAAGAGACAAAATTTTAAAAATTCTTAAGAAAAAAAATTTTCAGGTAAGCGTCCATTATGCAAAACCCATACCTTTAATGAAATACTACTTAAATAAGTATAATAAAAAAAATGATCTTTATTCTAATGCGATTGAATATGCCCAGACAAACATTTCGCTACCATGCTACCCAAAACTTAAATTTAAAGAAGTTGATAAAATCTCAGAAACAATTATTAAATATTCTCAATAATTAATTTCATTTAAATGAATAAAAAAAAAAATTTTAAAGTCGCTATTATAGGTTTAGGTTATGTTGGACTACCTTTGTATTGTTTGTGTAAAAAAAAAATGTAGATGTTCATGGTTTTGATTTAAGTAGAAATATAATAAATAATTTAAAAAAGAATAGATCTCATATTTCCGATGTTTCAAATGACGAATTAAAAAAATATAAATTTAAAAAATTTTTTAATATGTCAGAAACTAAAAATATTTCGGATAGAGATATAATTATTTTTTGTTTACCAACCCCAATTTTAAAAAATAAAAATCCTAACATGAATTATATTAAAAATGCTTTGAATTTAATTAAAAATCATATTGCAAATAAAGCAATTTTAATTTTGGAAAGTACTGTATATCCAGGAGCGACCAGAGAAATATTTACCGAGTTTATTAAAAAAAAAATAAAAAAAGATATTCAGATTAATTATGGGTTTTCTTCAGAACGAATAAGTCCAGGTCAAAAAGATAAGAAAAAATTCAAAATTAATTATGAAAATATTCCAAAGGTAGTTTCAGCAAATAACGAAAAAACTTTAAAAAAAATTAATTTTTTTTATAAAAATTTATTTCAAAAAACTTATCGAACTAAATCAATCGAAGTAGCAGAAATGTCCAAACTATTAGAAAATTCTTACAGAGCTGTAAATATTGGACTGGTAAATGAATTTAAGGTTCTTTGTGAAAATAAGAATATAAATTTTCATGATGTTATTTTAGCAGCTTCAACAAAACCATTTGGCTTTAGACCTTTTAACCCTGGACCAGGAGTAGGTGGACATTGTATTCCAATAGATCCATTGTTCGTAAGTTGGTTTGCAAAAAAAAATGGTTTAACTGCTGATTTTATCGAATTAGCGAGAAAAAAAAACATTGAAATAACTAATTGGGTAATAAAAAAAATAACAAAAAAATTTAAAAATTTAAATATTAAGAAAGGAAAAATTTTAATAATTGGACTTGCATATAAAGAAGATGTAAATGATGTAAGAGAGTCACCATCATTAAAGATAATTGAAAAATTAATGAGAGATAAAATTAATATTAATTATTATGACTCATTGATACCTGAAGCAGTAATTAATAAAAAAAAAATTTACTCAATCAAAAACCTTAATTTTATTTCATCATATGATATTGTTGTCTTGGCAACAAATCACTCAAATTTACCTTTTAAAAAAATTTTAGACAATAGTAAGATTTTAATAGATACTAGGGGTCAATTTAAAAATTCAAACAGTAAAAATCTACTTTTTTTATAAAATGAAAAAAAAAATATTGTTAGTTGGTGGAAGTGGTTTTATTGGACATAATTTAGCTTTAAATTTAAAAAGTAGGGGTCATGAGCCTTTTATAGTAGATAGTTTATCTATAA
>MDTA01047689.1_pt1 | contig 12337 bp, 9 predicted proteins | sample 811151 | NCBI WGS metagenome assembly MDTA01 (sample SAMN05326648, study PRJNA326480) | marine metagenome | isolation source: seawater | place: Indian Ocean: South | collected 2010
ACAGCAATAATTATTTCTAGACCTGGGATATCAAAAGGAAGGTAGTTGTTAGGATTGATTCCTTTTGGAATTAATCTTTCTGATAATTTAATTATAAATAAAGTTAAATATAGGGTTATTCCTATAGGAATTAATGCTACAACTCCTGCAATAAAATTATTTCTAATTCTAGAAAATACAGATTTTTTAATAGGGTTTTTTGACATTATTTATTAATAATTAAAAGAAAATATATAATTTATTTTTAAGATAAAAATTGCAATTAATAATTTATTATTTAAAATCATGAATCTAAATATGTATAACATAAATAGAAGAAAATTTCTTGGCTTATTTGGTTGTGGTTGTTGTTCAATTTTACTCCCATCTTGTGCTACTGTTCCTATTACAGATAGAAAACAACTTTCAATAATACCGGAGGCTAAAATAAATAGTCAGGCAGCACAAGCTTATGAAAGATTTAAATCAAAAGCTAAATTAATAAATGAAGGCCCACAATTGAGAGAAGTAGAGAGAATTGGTAAAAGAATTGAAATTGCCGTAAGCACATTTTTTAAAAACAAAGGTCAAGAAGATCCAACTAGAAATTTTGGATGGGATTATGTTTTAGTGAATAATGATAAAGTTGTAAACGCCTGGTGTATGCCTGGTGGAAAAATTGCTGTTTACACTGGTTTGTTAAAGGTTACAAAAAATACAGATGCTTTATCTATAGTTATGGGTCATGAAATAGCTCATGCCGTAGCGAAACACTCTGTTGAAAGAGCAAGTCAAGCCATGACTATTAATCTTGGGACAACTGTTGCTGATATTTTTCTAGGTGGAGCAATTAACAGAACAAGAAATACAGTAGGACAAAATACTGGTTTTGATATCTTTCAAATAGGTATAATGAATCCCTTTGGAAGAAAACAAGAAACTGAAGCAGATTATTTAGGACTAATTTTTTCATCTTTAGCAGGATTTGACATAAGAGAATCGGTAAATCTTTGGAAGAGAATGGCAGAAAAGAATAAAGGCAAAGAGCCGCCTGTTTTTATGAGCACTCATCCCTCTAGTGCTAAAAGAATTGAAAATTTAAATAGTTGGATAAAAGAAGTAATGATTAAATATCCACCAATAAAAATTTAAATTTTATTGGTGAGCCCTGATGGACTCGAACCATCGACACCCTCCTTAAAAGGGAGGTGCTCTACCAACTGAGCTAAGGGCCCTTTGAGAAATTCCTTTTTATATATTTATTTCAAGAATTTCAAACAGTTATTATTTAAAATAGTCTATATATTTTTTATAAAAAGTAGTAAAAGTGCCACTCTTAATATTCTCACGAATTTTGCTCATAAATTGCTGATAAAAATAGATATTATGCAAAGAAATTAACATCGAAGCCATCATCTCATTAGATTTAACTAAATGATGTAAATAACTTTTCGAAAAGCGATTTAATCCTCTTAATCCACAATTCACATCTAATGGAGATAAGTCTTTTTTATACTTGGAATTTTTAATATTTATCTTGCCCTCCCAGGTAAAGGCTAAACCTGTTCTACCTGACCTAGTAGGTAAAACACAGTCGAACATATCGATGCCCTCTTTTACTGCACCTAAAATATCTGAAGGGGTACCAACTCCCATTAAATATCTAGGCTTTTCTTTAGGTAAAAAATGAGTTGTTTCATTTAAAATCTTAAACATTTCTGATTGAGATTCTCCAACCGCTAATCCCCCCATCGCGTAACCATCAAATCCAATTTTAATAAGATTGTTTACACTTTCTTCTCTTAAATCTTTATAAAGACCCCCTTGTACAATTCCAAATAAGCCTTTTGAATTATCTTGCCCAAATTCAATTTTACATCTCTCGGCCCAATGTGATGAAATCTTAATAGCGTTGGAAATTATTTTTTTGTCTTTAGTTAATTTCGGGCATTCATCTAACACCATAATTATATCAGAATTTATATTTTTTTGAACTTGAATGCTTTTTTCAGGACTTAAAATAATTTTTTTTCCATCTATATGAGATTTAAATATAGCGCCGATATCTTTGTCAATTTTATTAAATTTTGATAATGACATAATTTGATAGCCTCCGGAGTCGGTTAAAATTGGTTTATTCCAATTCATAAATTTATGAAGACCATCAAATTTTTTTAAAATTTCTACACCAGGTCTCAACAATAAATGATAAGTATTGCCTAAAATAATTTGAGTACCGGTTTCTAAAATATCTTCTGTATTAACACCTTTTATTGTGCCTTGTGTTCCAACTGGCATAAATGCAGGTGTATCTATTGTTCCTCTACTAGTTAGAATTCTTCCTAACCTAGCTTTGTCGTTTTGAGATATTAGCTCAAAAGAAAAGTTGGTTATTTTCATTAAATCTATTTTGATCTTAAACTAATAATTTTATCGGGATCAGAAACAGCTCCTGAATTGGGATCGCCTTTTTTAATCATATCAACAAATTCCATGCCCTTTATAACCTTACCAAATGCTGAATACTGTCGATCTAAATGAGGTGCAGAGTCAAAACAAATAAAAAATTGACTATTAGCACTATTTGGATCTGCTGATCTTGCAGCTGATAATACTCCTCTTGTGTGAGCTATGTCGGTGAATTCTGATTTTAAATTGGGTAAGTCAGATCCTCCTGTCCCAGCTAGTGATAGATTAAAATCTGGACTGTTGGAGTTACCAAACTTCACATCACCTGTTTGGGCCATAAAACCATCGATAACTCTATGAAATACAACGTTGTCGTATTTTCCAGAGTCTGCCAAATCTTTAAATCTTTTGACGTGATTAGGAGCTTTATTTGGATACAATTCAATTACTACTTCACCATATTTAAGTTTGAGTATCATATAGTTTTCTTTAGCATATAATTGATTATTTGATAAACAAAAAATGAAAATAAATAAATAGGTAAATTTTTTCATTAAAATTTATTTTTAAGCATTTTTACAGTTGATTTAGTAACAAATTTATTAATATTTCCGTTCAATTTTGCAATCTCTTTAACAAATTTAGAAGATATAATTTGATTTTCTACATCTGACATTAAAAACATTGTTTCTATAATTGAACTTAGTTTCTTGTTCATTCCTGCTAATTGAAACTCATATTCAAAGTCTGAAACAGCCCTTAACCCCCTAATTATAACAGTAGCATTGTATTTTTTACAAAGATCAATTGTTAAATTATCAAATGAAACAACCTTAATTTTCTTTTTATTGAGTCTTAAATCCTTAAATAAAGAATTCTTAATTATAGAAAGCCTCTCATCTATTGAAAAAAAATAATTTTTATTAATATTGTCTGTTGTTGCTACTATAACTCGATCAAATATTTTTAAAGATTTTTTTATTACGTCTATATGGCCGTAGGTTATAGGATCAAATGTTCCCGGGTAAATTGCAGTTTTCATTTTTTTACTGGATATTATCTTCTATTTTTATTACAGAAACAACTTTTTCATTTCCAGATAATTTTTTAATCCTTACTCCTTGTGTATTTCTCCCTGCTATTCTTATCTCTTTTACAGCACATCTCATTATGCTGCCTTTATCAGTAGAAAGTATAATTTCATCATTATTTTTAACTACTAAGGAAGCAGAAATATTTCCATTTCTTGGAGAATTAATTATTCCAATTATTCCTTTTCCTCCTCTATTAGTCACCCTATAATCAAGATAAGAAGATCTTTTACCGTAACCATTTTCTGATACTGATAATATAAAGTTATCTATTCCATTTTTAATCTTTTTATCTTTATTAATACTTTTTGCGCTGATATTTGTATTATCCAAAATGGATAAAGAAATAACTTTATCTTTATCATTTAGTTTAATACCTTTAATTCCTTTAGATGATCTTCCTTTGAATAGTCTTAACTTTTTTGATTTAAATCTAATACATTTTCCAAATTGAGTGCTTAACAAAATATCTTGGTCGTCTTTACAAATTTTTACCCCTATAATCCTGTCGTCTTCATCTAACTTCATTGCTATTTTTCCACTATTATTAATATTAACAAAATCCTCTAGTGTATTTTTTCTCACGTTACCTTTTGCAGTAGCAAAAACTATCATCATATTTTTCCACTCGGTTTCATCTTCTGGTAATGGCATGATAGAGCTTATAGAATGGTGATTTTTTAACGGCAATATATTAAATATAGATTTTCCCTTAGAGGCTGCTGTTCCCTCGGGAATCTTATGAGATTTAATCTTGTAAACCAATCCTTGAGTTGAAAAAAAAAGTACAGGAGTATGTGTATTTGCAGTAAATATTTGTACAACAAAATCCTCCTCTCTTGTTGATATTCCAGTTTTTCCTTTTCCGCCTCTTTTTTGAGCTTTTAAAGATGTTAAAGGGCTTCTTTTAATATAACCCTGATTGGTAATACTTATAACTACTGACTCTTTTTGTATAGTTTCTTCAATATTGTAATTTAATACGGCATCAATAATTTTTGTTTTTCGAGGAACACCAAACTTATCTTTTATATTTTCAAGTTCTTTTACTATTAGTTTATAAAGTTCTTTTTTTGAATTTATGATCTTATTAAAATCTGCAATTAACAATGCAAGTTTATTGATTTCAGTTTCTATTTCAGAAATTCCAAAGGCAGTCAATTTTTGAAGTCTTAAATCTAAAATTGAAATCACTTGACTTAAAGATAGTTGATATGATGAAATATTTTTTTTCTTTTCAATTAATGAAATTAGTTTAGTACTCTTTTTAATTTTCCATTTTTTAGATAAGAGATTTTTTTTTGCTGTTTCTGTATCTTTAGAATTCTTAATAATCTTGACTATCTCATCTATATTTTCTACTGCAGTAGCTAACCCAATTAAAATATGTGCTCTTTCTTCGGCTTTTTTTAAATCATGTTTGACTCTTTTTGTAACTGTATCTTCTCTAAATTTTAAAAATTCAGATATAAATTCTTTTAGGTTTAAAATTTTTGGCTTGTTATTAACTATAGCTAAAGTATTAAAACCAAAAGAACTTTCAATATTAGTTAATTTATATAATTGTCTTCTTATAGTTTCCGGCTCAACTGACCTTCTAATTTCAATTACAACTCTAATCCCTTCTCTATTTGACTCATCTCTTATATCTCTTATACCCTCAATCTTTTTATCTCTTACCAATTGTGCTATTTTTTCTATAAGGATTGATTTATTTACTTGATAAGGAATAGATTTTATAATTAAGCATTCTCTACTACCTTTTTCTTCAAAATCTATTTCACCTCTTATCTTAAAAGATCCTCTTCCCTTATTATAACCTTGTTTTAAAATATCTTTACCAATTATTATACCTCCAGTCGGAAAATCCGGTCCAGGAACATATTTCATTAGTTGACTTATGGTAATATCTTTATTTCCAATAAAAGCAATCGTAGCATCTACGATTTCTGCTAGGTTATGAGGTGGTATACTAGTTGCCATTCCAACAGCAATACCTCCCGCTCCATTTACTAAAATGTTTGGAAACTGTGAAGGAAGTACTTCAGGCTCTTTCTCGGTTTCATCATAGTTGTTTCTATAATTTACAGTATTTTTTTCTAAATCTTCAGTTAAATATTGAGCGATCTTTCCTAATTTAGTTTCCGTATATCGCATAGCGGCAGGAGGATCTCCATCTATAGATCCAAAATTTCCTTGGCCTGCTATCAGAGGCAAGCTCATAGAAAAATCTTGTACCAATCGGACCAAAGCATCGTAAACAGACTGATCGCCATGGGGATGATATTTACCTATTACATCTCCAACGATTCGAGCTGACTTTCTAAATGGTTTTGACCAATCATATCCACCTTTATACATTGCATAAATAATTCTTCTATGTACAGGTTTCAAACCATCCCTTACATCTGGTAAAGCTCTACTCACTATTACGCTCATCGCATAAGATAAATATGATGAACTCATTTCATCTTGTACAAAGATAGGTTTAAATAATTTTTCGTTTTTTATAGTTAATTTATCCATCGAATTTAAAATGGAATTTCATCATCTAGATCCGAAATATCTTGGTTTAAATTTTCTTTTGGTAGAGAACTTTTATTCTCTGAAACTAAATTTGAAGTCTCAGTTTTACCTCTACTATCTAGCATTGTTAAACTTGAATTATATCCTTGCAAAACTATTTCTGTGGAATATTTGTCTTGACCAGATGCTTCGTCTTTCCATTTTCTAGTGCTTAATTGACCTTCAATATATACGTTAGCGCCCTTTTTAAGATATTGCTGAACAACATTTACTAAACCTTCATTAAATATCACAATCCTGTGCCACTCTGTTTTTTCTTTTCGTTCACCAGTTGATTTATCTTTCCATGTTTGACTCGTAGCAATACTCAATCTAGCAACACTTTTACCATTTACCATCTGCTTGATATCCGGGTCTGCGCCTAAACGACCTATTAATTGTACTTTATTTAAACTACCTGCCATAATATTTTAGAATAAATTTGTGATATATTTTATTAAAATTTATATACTTATATCACAATTGATTAATAAATATAAGATCATTATTATTTTATAAAAAAAAATGTTGAAAAAAATCGTTGTAAAAGGCGCTAAAGAACACAATTTAAAAAACATTTCTCTCGAAATACCAAAAGAGAAACTTGTTGTGATAACAGGCTTGTCTGGATCAGGAAAATCATCTCTGGCTTTTGATACAATATATGCTGAAGGACAAAGAAGATATGTTGAAAGTCTATCTTCATACGCAAGACAGTTTTTAGACAAGATGAAAAAACCTAAAGTGGACTTAATTGAAGGGTTAAGTCCTGCGATTTCAATTGAGCAAAAAAATACATCAAAAAACCCAAGATCCACAGTTGCTACAGTAACTGAAATTTATGACTATATGAGAGTCCTTTTTGCACGTGTAGGAATTCCATATTCCCCATTCACAGGTAAACCGATTGTTTCACAACCAATTAGTGAAATGGTAGACAGAATTAAAAAACTACCAAAAAATTGCACCATATATTTACTTGCTCCCATAGTACGAGGAAGAAAAGGTGAATATAAAAAAGAAATTTTAAATTATAAGAAGAGAGGTTTTTCTAAAATAAAAGTAGATGGCAAATATATTGAAATAGATGATTTTCCAAATTTAAATAAAAAGATAAAACATGATATTTCTATAGTTGTGGATAGGATTATTCTAAATTCAAAAATAGGAAACAGGCTTGCAGATAGTGTTGAAACAGCGGTAAACTTATCCAATGGTTTGCTTATAGTTGAATATGAAAACGAAACACTTCCAAAAAAGTTTAGGAAATTAGAAAGTGTAACTTTTTCATCTAAATTCTCTTGTCCTGAAAGTGGCTTTACAATAGAAGAAATTGAACCAAGATTATTTTCTTTTAACTCACCTTTTGGTGCATGTGAAGAATGCGAAGGTATAGGTCATAACTTAAATGTTGACCCTAATTTAGTAATTACAGATCATAAAAAAAGTCTTCAAGATGGCGTTATAGAACCTTGGAGTAAATCTACTTCGATGTATTATGCTCAAACATTAGCGTCTTTAGCAAAACATTATAAATTTTCTTTAACAGAACAATGGAGAAAACTACCCAAAAAAATTCAAGATATAATATTATATGGCTCCGATGAAGAAGAAATAAGATTTTCATATGACGATGGTTATGAGTCATATAGCACAAAAAAAACATTTGAAGGAGTAATTAATAATTTAGAAAGAAGATATTTAGAAACTGATAGTGAATGGAAAAGAGAAGAGATTTCTCAATATCAAAGTGAAACTAATTGTGAAAAATGTAAAGGTATGAGGTTAAAAGATGAAGCTTTGTGTATTAAAATAAATTCATTAAATATCAGTCAAATTACTGAAAAATCAATAGATGAGGCTCAAAAATGGTTTGCAAATTTAGTAAATGTATTGAGTGAAAGAGAAAACAAAATTGCACAACATATATTGAAAGAAATTAATGAAAGATTAAACTTTTTGCTAAATGTAGGTTTAAATTATTTAACTTTATCAAGAGAATCTGGAACTTTATCAGGTGGTGAAGCTCAAAGGATTAGATTAGCTTCACAAATTGGTTCAGGCTTAACGGGAGTGTTATATGTTTTAGATGAACCATCAATAGGTTTGCATCAAAGAGATAATAAAAAACTTATTACTGCATTAAAAAAATTAAGAGATTTAGGAAATACAGTTGTAGTGGTTGAACACGATATTGAGACAATGGAAAATGCTGATCATATTATTGATATAGGGCCTGAAGCTGGTCTAAATGGTGGAGAAATAGTTGCAGAGGGAAACGTAAAAGAAATTTCTAAAAATCAACAAAGTATTACAGGAAATTATTTATCTGGAAAAAAGTTTATACCAATTCCAAAAAAAAGAAGGTCAGCAAAAAATGGAAGGTATATTGAAATAAGTGGCGCAACAGGGAATAATCTTAAAAAAGTCAATTTAAGAGTTCCAGTTGGAACTTTCACATGTGTAACAGGTGTCTCGGGAAGTGGTAAATCTACTTTAATTTTGCACACTCTATATAACGCTTTTAATCTTATGCTTAATAAAAATAAAAGTAGAAAAGTACCAAAAGCGTTTACTGGATTCAAAGGGACTGAATTGATTGACAAAATAATTGATATTGATCAGTCTCCAATAGGTAGGACACCTAGATCAAATCCGGCGACTTACACGGGAGCATTTGGTCCTATAAGAGATTGGTTTGCTTCTTTGCCAGAATCTAAGGCTCGAGGTTATAAGGTAGGCCGTTATTCTTTTAATGTAAAAGGAGGACGTTGTGAAACTTGTGAGGGTGACGGTGTTATTACGTATGAAATGCACTTTCTACCTGATGTTTTCATTCCTTGTGATACCTGCAAAGGGGCAAGATATAATAGAGAAACTCTTGAAATTAGGTTTAAAAATAAAAATATTGCAGATGTTTTAGATATGACTGTAGATGAAGGTTGTGAATTTTTTGAAAATATTCAAAGCATAAGATCAAAATTAATTACTTTAAAACATGTTGGGCTTGGATATATGAAAATTGGTCAACAAGCTACAACATTGTCTGGTGGTGAAGCTCAACGAATTAAATTAGCTAAAGAATTGTCAAAGAGACCAACTGGTAGGACTTTATATATATTAGACGAACCAACTACTGGGTTACATTCGCATGATATAAAAAAATTATTAGAAATTTTACAAGCTTTCACGAATACTGGTAATACTGTTGTAGTAATTGAGCACAACTTAGACGTAATAAAAACTGCTGATCATATTATTGACATGGGGCCTGAAGGAGGAATAAAAGGTGGAGAAATTATTGCGGAAGGCACTCCTGAAAAAGTAGCTCAAATAAATAAGAGTTACACTGGTAATTTTATCAAAGAATTATTAGGAAATTCAGGGATGAAAAAAACTGCTTAATAATAAAAACTATGCTATAATGAATCATGGTTTCAATACTTCAATCTTTATCAAAAACAGTCCATTTATCACTATTAATAGCATTGCTTTTATTTCTTGGACTTTATTTTGGCGGTGATGGATTTGATTTTGACCGGTATTTTTTTAGCTGGTTATTCAGATACCTACATGTATTAGCTGGAGTTATGTGGATTGGTTTATTGTGGTATTTAAATTTTGTGCAAATTCCTAGTATGCCAAAACTTTCAGATGAACAAAAACCAGCTATAACAAAAGTAATTGCTCCTGCTGTCCTTTTTTGGTTTAGATGGGCTGCCTTTGCAACAATTTTAACTGGATTAATTGTAGCTTATCTAAATAACTATTTACATGAGTCTATGACTTTAGGAATTGGAAGTGGCGGCGGAAAAAATACAGCCATTGGTATTGGAATGTGGCTTGGTATTATTATGGCTTACAATGTTTGGTTTATAATTTGGCCAAATCAAAAAAAGGCACTAGGTTTAGTTGATGCAAGTCCAGAGGAAAAGCCAATTGCTCTTAAAAGAGCGATGATTACATCTAGAATAAATACACTTTTATCTTTCCCAATGCTTCTAACAATGGTTGCGGCTCAAAATCTTTACTAGTTAAGGTACTATTTTTTCCTCTTTTTTCTCTAAGGTTTTAGAACTTACTTTAAAAAATTTAAGAACAGGTGTAGCAACAAATATTGATGAATATGTCCCTATTAAAACTCCTAGTATCATTGCAAAAGAAAATCCTTTAAGTATTTGTCCTCCAAGAATATAAATTGATAAAAGTGCAAGAAGTGTTGTTAATGATGTAATTATTGTTCTAGATAAAGTTTCATTGATAGACAAATTTCCGGTATCACTTATATTAAGCTGAGTGTATTTACCTAGATTTTCTCTTATTCGATCATAAATAACAACTGTATCATTCATGGAATAACCAACTATAGTAAGTACTGCTGCAATTATTGAAAGATTAATTTCTAAAGATAATAGTGAAAATATTCCTATAGTTATTATTACATCGTGAAATAAAGCGACTATTGCTCCAATGCTAAATTGCCATTCAAATCTAATCCAAATATAGAAAAGCATTGCGGCTAAAGATAAAGAAATTGCGATAATACCTGACTGTAAAAGTTCTGAACTAACTTTCGGACCAACATTTTCAACTCGTCTAAAAGATATTTCAGAATTTAAGTTATCAGACAATACTTTTTTAATTTTTGGTATAAGTTTACCTCCCTTGTCTGCTTTTTCCTCTATTTTAATTAAATAATCTCCTTTTTTTCCAAATTCCTTAACATTTATATCACCTAAATTCATTGAATTTAAAGATGATCTTATCTCAGTAATATTCATTTTTTGATTATCAACTCTTAATTCAATTAATGTGCCTCCTTTAAAATCAATACCATAATTAAGTCCTTTAAATAGAATGAAAATAATACTTAGCAAAAACATTGCAATCGAAAAAACATTAGCAAATTTAAACTTAGAAGAAAAATTTATTTGAGAATTCATTAAAGCTTTATCTCCATGTTTTTCTTATTTAAAACAATTATCGAAGTTAAATGTCTTGCTAAAAAATAAGCTGTAAAAAGAGTTGTAACAATTCCAATTCCTAAGGTAATAGCAAATCCTTTAACTGGACCAGATCCAAAAACAAATAAAATTATTGCTGCAATTAAAGTTGTTATATTAGCATCAAATACTGTTATCCTCGCCTTAGAATAACCTGTATCAAATGCATGTATAGTAGATTTTTCAGTTTTTAATTCCTCTTTTATTCTCTCAAAAATTAGTACATTAGCATCAACTGCCATACCAACTGTTAAAATTATTCCAGCTATACCTGGTAGAGTTAAAGTTGCCTCTAGGATTGTTAATACTCCTACTAACATTATGAGGTTAGCTACTAAGCTTAAATTAGCTATTAATCCAAATATTCTATATTTGTAAAACATAAAAAAAATAACCAAAATAAATCCAACAATTAATGATGTTACCCCAGATTTAATAGAATCTTCTCCTAAATCAGGACCGACTGTTCTTTCTTCAACAACTTCTAAAGGAGTTGGTAAAGCACCTGATCTTAATAATAGTGCTAGATCAGTTGCATCTTGAAAAGTAAAATTTCCTGAAATTATTCCGCTTCCAGTAGTTATAGGTTCATTAATTGAAGGCGCGCTTACTATTTTTCCATCTAAAATTATAGCCAATCTTTTGCCTACGTTATCAGTAGTTGATCTTCCAAATTTTTGAGCACCTAACCTATCAAGATTAAAAGATACAATTGGTTCGTTAGTTTGACTGTTAAATATAGGTTGGGCATCAATTAAATTTTCACCGCTCATTACTACTCTTTTGCTTACATTTAAATTTTCTCCAGACTCAGATATTAATTGTTCTGAACCAAATTCTTCATTTTCGGTTACTAATCTAAAATTTAATTGAGCAGTCTTTCCTAAAAGACTTTTAATTCTCTCAGGATCTTTCAAACCTGGTAGTTCAACTAAAATTCTTTTTTCTCCTCGTTGTAAAATTGTTGGTTCTTTCGTACCTACATCATCTATCCTACGTCTAACAATTTCTATAGATTGTTTTAAAGCAGAGTTATTCAAAGTTAATAAACCGTATTTTGAGAAGGAAACTTCCACTCTACCATTTTCTTTAGATATTAAATCAAGTTCAAAAGAATTATACTTGTTAATATATGGATTAAGAGAATTGTCTTTTTTGGAAAAAAATATTAATTCAAATTTTTCTATATTTTCAGTTTTAAAAGATAACTTTTTATCTTCAATTTTAAAGTTTGAATAATTTAAATTATTTTCTTTTAATATTTTTTTTAAAGGTATTACTTTAGATTGA
>MDTA01174366.1_pt1 | contig 12337 bp, 10 predicted proteins | sample 811151 | NCBI WGS metagenome assembly MDTA01 (sample SAMN05326648, study PRJNA326480) | marine metagenome | isolation source: seawater | place: Indian Ocean: South | collected 2010
AATATAGTTTATTAACTTACGGCGATATTAATGATAAAAATATTAACTTATTATCTCCAATTAATATAATACCAATTTATTCTATTATAAAAAGAATTAATAATAAATATATAAATTTCTCTGCTCACCTTATAAGAATTTATAAACTTTCAAAAATATTAAATCAGGTTGATATTATTAAATCAAATCAATTAATAGGATCTAATATTTCTATATTTATTGGTAAGACTTTTAGAAAAAAAGTTATTGTTCGTATTGGTTATGAACCTAACCTTACAATAAGAAACGAGAAAAACATACCAATTGAATATCAGAATAAAAATTTCAATAAAGTTTTTAGCCTTCAACTATATTTATCAAGTTTTTTTTCTTATAAATTAAGTGATCTCATTATTTGTACATCAAAGGAACAAAAACTCTTTATTAAAAATCAGTTTAAAATTAAAGAAAGCAAAATTTCAATAATTCCTAATTGGATAGATACTAAGATTTTTAAACCTGATATTAGTAATAAAAAAAAAGGTATTTTATATGTAGGCAGATTAGAGAAAGAAAAGAATCCTGAATTACTGCTTAAATCTATGATAAACATAAATGAGAAGTTAACTATAATAGGATCAGGAAGTTTAAAACAAAAATTAATCGATATTTCTAAATCTAACTACATAAATTTAGAGATAATAGATCCAATTCCTAATATTAAATTGGTAGATTTCTATCAAAAATGCAAGATTTTTGTCCAGCCTTCATTTTATGAGGGTAATCCTAAGACAATTCTAGAAGCGATGTCTTGTGGATGTGCAGTAATTTCAAAAAATGTTATTGGTATTAGAGAAATCCTAAATAACCAAAATGGTCTTTTAATAGAAAATGATTTTGAGTTAAATAATGCAATTAAATATTTATTAAATGAAAAAGAAAAAAGGGAAAAATTAGGCAAAAATGCTAGAAGACATATTATTCTAAATAATGATATTAATTTATGTTTTGAAAAAGAAATTAAATTAATTGATGATTTAATAGGATAATTTATGATAAAAAGTTCTTTGAATGAAAATTATTTTGACTTTAGGTTAGATGACGTTGGTGCATCTACAAAATTTTATGAAAGATACTCAAAGACTATTTTGGGTAATATAGGATTTCTAAAAAATAGACTTCTTTTGGGTTCTTGGGGTCCATATAGAGAATTAAATATAAAAGAATATGATTATCTAATAAATTCTCTAAAAAATAATAAAAAGAAATTGGCTGTTGCAATTACGGCAAATTGGCTTGATTCTAAGAATCAATTATTACCATTTCATTTGAAATTCCCTGAGCAAGCAAATTTATTAAAAAAAGCAGATAAAAATGGTTTAATTACTATTGTTAATCATGGGTTGACCCATTCTGTTGTTGGAATGCATATGCCAAAACTCTTTAAATCAAATAGAATTTTTCATAGAGATTTTGCTGATTGGTTACCGGAATTTATGCATAGAAAAATAATTAATCAATCTCAGGAAATTTTAGAAAATTGGTTGGAAAGAGAGATTACTATTTTAGCTCCCCCAGGGAATCAATATTCTTTAAAAACAATAAAGGCTTGTGAAAATACTAATATAAAATATATACATTCATCTTTAAATTTAATCCCACCAAATTCGAAATTAACTTATCTTTCTTTAAATAAATGTAGATGTTTTCATGATAGAGAAATTAAGTTATTTGGTAATAAGTTTATAGATAGCCTATTCAAATAAATTATGAATACTATTCGTAGATATTATTTAGACAAATTTATGGAAGAAAATAATTATCTTATACAAGGTAAAATTTTAGATATTGGGGGAGTTAAAGGTATTTCAAGAGGTAGATATAAATATAGTGAAGTTCAGGAGGATAAAAGAAGAGTTTTAAATATCATTGAAAAAGCAAATCCTGATTATTTAATTTCAATTGAGGATAAATTGAATTTAACAGATAAATTTGATACTTTTATAGTTAATGAAGTTATTGAATATATAGATGATTTGGATGCTCTTTTCAAGAATATATTAAATGTATCAAATAATAAAATTACATTAATAATGACTTGGCCATGGATGAATACATTTCATGGGGATAAAGAAAAGGATTTAAAAAGATATTCAAAATATTTTATTGAAAAAGTACTTAATAAATACAATTTTAAAATTCAATATATTGAAAATAATGGAGGATTATTTTCTGTTGTCTGGGATTTTATTCATACAATAAATAATCAAAACAAAAATCTTATTGTAAGAAAATTATTTAGAGTTTTTCTTGCTTTAACTTTTAAATTTTCAATAATAATTGATAAAATTTTTTATACCTCAAATATCTTAACAACTGGTTTTACTATGATTGCAGTTAAATCATAATCTTATAATATGAGGTTTAGTTTATTAAGCGTTCCAAAGGGAAAAGCAGGAGGAGCAACTTTTCTAAAAGCACTCAAAAATGTTCTAAAAAATGATTCTAGATATACTTCAAATTGGGAAAATGCAGATGTAATTTTATTGAATAGTCATCATTGGTTAAAAGAATTATTTAAATTAATATTTTTAAGATTAAAAGGCAAAAAATTTATAATTCGTATTGATGGCCCTTTACAAGTTTATAGAAGAAATTTCTTCTCTATTTTCGAAGACAAGATAATTTACTCTATTTCAAAAAACTTATGTTCTGGAATTATTTATCAATCTTATTGGTCTTCTGAGAGAAATAAAAATATTGATAAGAAATTAAAAAATATCCCTGATAGAGTTATTTATAATGGATGTGTTAAAGATACAGCAAATAAAAAGATAAAAAAATATGATTACTGTTTATTTGTATCAAATTCTAATAATCCTCTTAAAGGAATAAATCTTTTTAAAGAATTAGCGTATAAATCTAAATTTTCGAAAAACCTTAATAAGTTAAAATTCTTTGTGATTGGTAATTTTGTTGAATGTAATGATGATTTAAATTATGTTAATTTAGGTGTTTTATCAAAGAAGAAATTAGCAAAATGGATGAATAAAAGTAAATATTATATTCATGCTTCAAAATACGAAGCATGTTCCAATGCTTTGCTAGAAGCAATAAAATTTAATATGATCCCATTTATATCAGCAACAAGTTCAAATATAGAGCTTGTGAAGGATGCAAGATTACAGTTTAGTTCTTTAGATGAACTTATTTTTAAATTAGAGACTTTAATGCAGGAAAAAACATTTAAACCTATTGGATTATTGAATACAGATATAAATCTGGTATCTAAAAATTATTTAGAATTCTTTGATGAAATTTTTAGAAATGAGAAAATTGAATATAAATTTACAATCTTAAATTTTATTAATATTCTTTATACTTATTTTCAATATTTAGTCGCAAAAATTATTTTTATGTTTTTACAAAAAATAAAGAAATTATTTTAATAAAAAATTTTTAATTAATATGTTTAATTCTAAAATTATATTTATATGATTTTAAAATTTTCAAAATAAAACTACTAGATTTATTAAAGGATTAAGAAATTACTCTTTAGTTATTTATTATCTTAATTTTATAGGATTTATTTGATTTTAAAATAAGGTTCTAAAACCGCCTTTTACGTAATAGGTTTAATATTCCTATGCATTCTTTATACAAATAATTAGTATAAAAAATTTTTTAATTTTACTTTATATAACTACTATATTATTTTATAGTAATTTTTATACCAATCAATAAATTTTGATACGCCAGATTCAATAGATGTTTTTGGTTTATAGTCAATCCAGTCTTGAAGCTTTGAAGTATCAGCATAAGTTGATTCTACATCTCCTAGTTGCATCGGCATATATTTTTTTCTCGCTTTTAAATTTAGTGTATCTTCAATTGCAGAAATATAATCTTCAAGCAAAGTAGGATTACTATTGCCAATATTAAATATTTTATGAGGTGACCAGCTAGTAGCAGGATCACAATTTTCTTTATCGAATAATTTATTTTCTTCTGGAGGCTTTTTTATTAATCTTATTAATGCTTCAACAATGTCATCAACAAAAGTGAAATCTCTTTCCATTTTTCCATTATTAAATACTTCAAATTCTTTATTTTCTAGGATTGCTTTAGTAAATATAAATAAAGCCATATCTGGTCTTCCCCAAGGACCATAAACTGTAAAAAATCTCAACCCTGTAGAGGGTAATTTAAATAAATGAGAGTATGCATGAGCCATTAGCTCATTTGATCTTTTCGTGGCAGCATAAAGACTTACTGGATGATTTGCCCCGTGAGACTCAGAGAAGGGCATTCTTCTGTTTCCTCCATAAACTGAGCTACTACTAGCATATATTAAATGTTCTATTCTGAAATCTTTGCAAAGTTCTAAGATATTCGAAAAACCTAAAATATTCGAATTAATGTATGCTCTAGGATTTATTAATGAGTATCTAACTCCTGCTTGCGCCGCCAAATTTACTACATATTTAATTTTGTTAGTTTCAAAGATTTTTCTTAATCCTTCTATATCTTCTAAATCATGCTTAAAAAACCTGAAATTATTTTGTTTATCATTAAAGATGATATTTTGTAAACGATCTTCTTTTAATTTCGTATCATAATAATTATTTAGGTTGTCTACACCAATTACTTTCTCTTGTCTTTTTAGGAGTTTTTGACATAAGTGAAAACCAATAAATCCTGCTGCTCCTGTAACTAGAATTGTCATAATTTTATTATTTGATAATATGTATATATTTTTTTTTAGTGTATTTATACATATTTATAAATTTAAATAATTCAATTTATCATAAACTTACTTAGTATTTCAATTTCAATATATTTAATATTTTCTATTAATTTAAAAAAAATTCAAAATTTATTGATTTATTATTTATTTAAATTATTTTATACTAATATTTTTAGTTTTTATGATTCCTTAAAATCATTATTTCCAATTTGTATAAGAATAAGATTTTTACTAAGGAGTTTTTTCTTGGATTTAAATTAAATAAATTTAGAATGTCATTATAGTAATTATCATTAGTTTTTATTGTAAGATTGTTAATAAAACATTATTTCATAATATATATTTTATTATGTAAAAGTTAGTTTAATCAAATAAAATTCCTTCATATACTAACCACCATTTGTTCATAATTTAATAGATGAAAACTATATTAGTAACTGGTGGTACTGGATTTATTGGAAGCCATACTTGTATTTCACTTTTAGAAAAAGGTTATAGGGTAATAGTTTTTGATTCTCTTATAAATAGTTCATTGGAGTGTATCAATAGAATTAAAAAAATAATTAGAATTGATAGAGAAAAAGATAAAGAAAATTCACTTATTTTTATTAAAGGTGATCTTAGAGAAATAAATTCAATAGAAGAAGTTTTTAAGAAAGCAGAGATATTAAATTTTCAAATTGAGGCAGTTATTCATTTTGCTGGTTTAAAGTCCGTAAGTGATTCAATTAAAAATCCTATTGATTATTGGGATAATAACTTAAAAGGTACTATAAATTTAGTAAAAATTATGGATAAATATAAATGTAATAAATTAATTTTCAGCAGTAGTGCGACTATTTATGCATCTAACAGTTGTGAAATATATTCTGAAGAATCAAAAGTTAATCCAAATAATCCTTATGGACAAACAAAATTATCAATAGAAAAAATGCTTAAGGATCTATGTTTAAGAGATAGTTCTTATTGGAAGATTGCATGTTTACGTTATTTTAATCCTATTGGTGCTCATCCATCAGGTATTATTGGTGAAAGTCCAGTAGGCTATTCAACAAATATTTTTCCAATAATTAATAAAGTAGCCTCAGGTATTCTCAAAAAGATTGAAATTTTTGGTAATAATTATCCTACTAAAGATGGAACTGGTATTAGAGACTATATTCATGTGGTCGATTTAGCAGAGGGCCACATTGCTGCACTTAATTATATAAGAGAATTTGAAGCAAAATTCATTGTTATTAACCTAGGTACAGGAATAGGGACTACAGTTTTAGAATTAATTAAAGTTTATGAAAAGGTAAATAAATGTAAAATCCCTTATGTTTTTACCAATAGGCGAGAAGGAGATTTAGCTTCCGTAATAGCAAATAATAAGTTAGCAATAAAGTTATTAAATTGGAAACCAAGAAATAATCTATATGATATGTGTAGAGATGGCTGGAATTGGCAAAAAAATAATCCTTTTGGGTAAATGCTTTGTTAACTCTCTTGAATTAATTAAATAAATGTATTTTAAAATCCAAAATAAACAATAAAAAATATTTAGACAAATTAGGTATAAGAAAGTCGGTTTGTTAAAATAATCAAAATGTAAAAAAAAATTAGCAAAACAATTAAAACAATTTGTTGCATTGGCGCCGGATATGTGGGGGGGCCAACAATGGCTGTAATTGCCAAACATTGTCCTGAAATAAAAGTTATTGTACTTGATATAAATGAAGAAAAGATAAATTCTTGGAACAGTGAGAATATTGATTTATTACCAGTTTATGAACCTGGTTTGAGTGAAATAATCGTAAATACTAGGAATATAAATTTATTTTTTTCAACCAATATAGAGTCATCTCTTGCTAAAGCTGATATGGTTTTTATATCTGTTAATACTCCTACCAAAAATAAAGGACTTGGAGCAGGGTATGCCAGTGATCTCAAATGGGTAGAGGCGAGCGCTAGACAAGTTGCGAAATTTGCAAGTGGTCATACAATTGTTGTAGAAAAGAGTACTGTCCCAGTAAGAACAGCAGAGCTTATTAAAGAGATTTTATATTTATCTAGTGATAATATTTCTGATAAAAAAACCTTTTCTGTTTTATCTAGTCCAGAATTCTTGGCTGAGGGATCTGCAATTAAAGATCTTGAAAATCCTGATAGAGTTTTAATAGGGGGAGAAGATCCAAAAGCAATTATAGAACTTAGTAAAATTTATCAAAGCTGGATTTCTGAAGAAAAAATACTTTATACTAACCTTTGGAGTAGTGAACTTTCAAAATTAACTGCTAATGCATTTTTAGCTCAAAGAGTAACCTCAATTAATGCTATTTCAGCTTTATGCGAGCGAACAGGCGCAAAAATAAAGGAAGTCTCAAATGCTATTGGATATGATTCTAGATTAGGTAAGAAATTTTTAGACTCAAGTCCAGGATTTGGAGGAAGTTGCTTCAAAAAAGATATTTTAAATCTGGTTTATCTTTGCAGATATTATGGACTTGATAAAGTCGCAGATTATTGGGAACAAGTAACATTGTTAAATGAATGGCAAAAAGAAAGAATTGCTGCATTAATTATTGATAAGTTATATGGCACAGTTGCCCTTAAAAAAATTTTAATTTTAGGTTTTTCATTTAAAGCAAATACAAATGATACAAGGGAATCTTCATCCATAAGTATCTCATGTAATTTGATTAATAATGGTGCTTATTTATATATTCATGACCCTCAAGTTAGCGAAAAACAAATAAATAGTGATTTAAAGGATCAGGAGAATTTAATTGATGGTTTTAAAAGTGAAGGGAATTGGGAATTTATTACTGATATTTATGTGGCTGCAAAAGATATTGATGCCGTTATTATTTTAACTGAGTGGGAATTTTACAAAGAATTAAATTGGACTAGGATTTTCTCTTTAATGAGAAAGCCAGCTTGGGTTTTTGATACTCGTTCAATGGTTGATAAGCAAATTTTAGAAAAAATAGGATTTAAATTTTGGGGATTAGGACAAGGTTAAATCTTAATTAATAATCAATATTTACTTACTTTAATTTCTAATAATATTTTTTAATCCTGCGAGTAATATCCAAAAAACAATACTTATCTTGCCATCATAATATTGAACATCAATCATTTGACTGATAAATAAAACAAAAAAAGAAGTCCACCAAGCTCTTTCTGAATATCTTATTTGTCCATAATTTAAGTTTTTTTCTTCCTTATTAAAAAATATTTTCTTCATAGATAAAAAAATAATAGAAACTATAAATAAAAAAATTATTAAAGCAGATAATAATCCATAATTAAATGCCAACTCTAAAAATAAATTATGAGAGTGATTTATTGTTTCTCCAAAATCAGAAAAATAAATAAGAGGGAAAATTCCAGCACCCCAACCTAAAAAAGGTTTATTTGAAATTAAATTAATAGTATTTATCCAGATCTCAAAACGCTTATCTTCAAAACCTCTTAACCCACCCATTTTATTCGTAATAACATCCAAAGCATAAGAATTTGTAATTTCTAATTCATTTAAATTATTTATATTAGAAGTTGCTACTAAAAATAAAATCAATAATGGTAATAACCATATTAAACTTGTACTTCCTAATAATAAAGGGATCGAAATTATTAATCCTCCGAAAGCGTTTCTAGAAAATGTAAGTATCAATGATATTAATACAGTTATAAAAAAAAATAAAGAACAACCTTTTTTAAATAAATTTCTTGAACTATTAAGCATAAATGCAATACAAAATGGCCAAATTATTCCAAACCACGCTCCTGCATAATTTTGATTACTGAATAATCCAGCTAATCCCATATTTGATGAACTATCTATGGGTTTTGAAAACCAAACTATTGTTCCATTGAGAAATTCAAAGGGTCCATACCAATTGAAGAAATATTGTCCTAACCCTGTTACGATTACAGGAAGAGAACCTGATACAAGATATATTGAGGTCTGTTTGCGATCTTCTTGAGTAGCTAAATAATTTTGGCTACCAATAAATAAAAAAAATAAAGGAATCCAATTTAAAATTCCAATCCACGTAAGATGATTTGAAAATTTTAAATCAAGGATATTTTGAAGGACACATACTATTATTAGTAATAAAGATGAAATATAAATTGGCAAATTACTAAAATTCTTTAATAAATTCCTTTTTGATTCTTTAATCCCAATTATGCTTGCAACTAGAAGCAGTATTGCAGAGAATACAAAAGCAGATGGTATTAAGAAAATTCCTGTTAAAAATAATTTTTTTCCAAAAAATTTAAGTCTTGATTTTACTTCCATGCACTAAGTTGTTTTACGCTTCCTGCAGGATTCGAACCTGCGGCCCACTGCTTAGAAGGCAGTTGCTCTATCCAGCTGAGCTAAGGAAGCATTTATTTAAATCTTTAGGAAAACATAATTAAAGATTGTAATAATACCAATCTTTATTTCATAAAGTATTTACTTAATATTAGTACAGAGTTGTTAATGCAACCACTAAGATTTAAATATTATTGGCTAAATTTAAATTTTCTTTTATTTCGTATTCTTTAATAGTTTTTTTTATTCCTTCATCTAAGTTTGTTGAAGCGACCCATCCCATGTTATTTATTTGCGTTGTATCAAGCTTTTTTCTCGGTGTACCATCAGGCATATTCTTATCCCATATTATATCTCCTTGAAATTTGACAATTTTTGATATTTTTTTAGCGAGGTCTCTAATTGATATTTCATATTGGCAGCCAACATTTAACCAAAAGAGTGGTTTCCCATAATCATCTAAAGGCGCATTATTATCATCTGGGAACCAATTTTTAATTGCGAATAAGCATGCTTCTGCTAAATCATCGACAAAAAGAAATTCCCGAAGTGGATTACCAGTACCCCAACATAACACTTCTTTTCTATTATTTTTTTTGGCTTCGTAGAATTTTCTAATCATTGCTGGCATTACATGACTATTCCTTAAATCATAATTATCACCTGGTCCATATAAGTTTGTGGGCATCAGAGTTATTGCATCAAAATTATATTGTTTTCTATATGCCTCACATAATTTTAATCCAGCTATCTTGGCAAGAGCATAGTATTCATTGGAGGTTTCTAAAGAATCTGTTAATAGATATTTTTCTTTTATTGGTTGTTTAGAATATTTGGGATAAATACATGAACTACCTAAAAATAATAATCTTTTAACTCCAAATTTATATGAAGCCTCTATCAAATTATTTTGTATTTTCAAATTATCTAATAAAAACTCAACTGGCATTGTTTTATTAGCTAAAATTCCACCTACTTTTGCTGCAGCAATAATAACAAAATTTGGTCTATGTTGAACAAACCATTCATCGACTTTCATTTTATCTCTTAAATCTAATTCTTTTCTAGATGAGGTTATTAGTTCCTTATTGAGTTGATATCCTTTTTTAATAAGTAATCTACAAATTGCGCTACCAACCATTCCCTTTGAACCAGCGACATAAATTTTATCATTTTCATCAAAATAGTTCATATAAGTAACTTCTAGTTTTTTATATATTTGGGACGGTCTCAATGGGATCAGAGAGTTGGAACCCTTTGTTTTTTAGAATTAGTGCTTTTTGAGCCTCAATATTATCATTATTAATCATTTCAGATATTATTTCTTCAAGAGTTATGTTTGGTTTCCAATTTAATTCTTTGAATGCTTTTTTTGAATCTCCTAGAAGTAATTCAACCTCAGTCGGCCTGAAATATCTTTTATCAATTTTAATAACTGTTTCTCCTGTATCTTGCCTTTTGCCAACTTCGTTAATACCCTCACCTTCCCATATAATTCCTGGCTCTCCCTCTTTTTTGTTCCAACCTAACTCGTTAGCACATAGTTCAATAAATTTTCTTACTGTTTCAGTTCTTCCTGTTGCAATAACATAGTCTTTTGGGACATCTTGTTGGAGCATTAACCATTGCATTTGGACATAATCCTTAGCATGCCCCCAATCCCTTTTTGCATCTAGATTTCCAAGATATAAAAAATCATCAAGACCTAGATTTATTCTAGTTAGTGCTCGTGTGATTTTTCTGGTAACAAATGTTTCCCCTCTCCTTTTTGATTCATGATTAAATAAAATACCGTTACATGCATACATTCCATAAGCTTCTCTATAATTAACAGTAATCCAATAGGCATATAATTTAGCAACAGCATAAGGACTTCGAGGATAAAAAGGAGTATCTTCATTTTGAGGTACTTCTTTCACTGCTCCAAAAAGTTCAGATGTGCTAGCTTGATATATTTTTGTTTTTTTTGCAAGACCAAGATTTTTAACTGAATCAAGAATTCTCAACGGACCAAGAGCATCGCAGTTTGAGGTGTATTCAGGAGACTCAAAACTTACTGATACATGACTTTGAGCACCTAAATTGTATATCTCATCAGGAAGAACCTTAGATATTATTCTATTAATGTTTGCGCTATCAGTAAGATCTCCATAGTGAAGTAAGAAATCTAATTTTTTGCCATGAGGATCTTGATATAAATGATCTATCCTTTCAGTATTAAAACTACTTGACCTTCTTTTAATGCCATGTACTTCATAATTTTTGTTGAGTAAGAATTCAGCGAGATAGCTTCCATCTTGACCAGTAATGCCAGTAATTAATGCTTTTTTTCTAGATGATATCATCTTTATTCTGAGTGATTTTGATTGAAATCCTTTTTGAATTTTACGATATCATCACCTCCTAAATAATTATAATGATTAACTTAAATTAATATTAATTTTTTTAGTTTTAAAAATTTGAATCCATAAATATATAGAGGATTCTTTGTGATATTTTCATCTCAAAAAAAAATTCCAAATTTATCCTAAGTCTCCTTAAGATTCAAATATTTTGGCAATTTAGAAAAATTATTAATTTTTAAAACTTTAGATTGTTTATAATAAGTTGTAAATACAGTAGGTTAAGGAATTTTAATTTTGCCAAAGAAAGTATCAGACCTTCAAAAAAAGGAAATTATAGATTTATTTGTTAACGGATTAGATCTAAAAGAAATATCCAAAATTTATAATTTTTCTTTGGCTACTATTGTTAGACAATTAAAAAGTCTGCTTGGAGAGAATGAATTTAATCAAATAAAGGTTAAAAATAATAATTTGATAAAAAAAAATAATCAATTTTTAAACGAAAATTTGACTAAAAATAATTTTTTTGATCAGAGTCAGAATTGTGATGATCTAGCAGATCAATTTGTCGAGGTAGTCCCAATTAATGAACATATTGAAATTGATAAAAGAAAAGACTTAGCTTCAGAACCTTTGAAAGAAAAAAACTTACCTGAAGTTGTTTATTTGCTGGTGGATAAAAATATTGAATTAACGCCAAAATTATTAAAAGATTATCCTGAGTGGAGCTTTTTGCCCAGCGATGATTTAAAAAGAATGACTATAGAGATATTTGATGATCATAAGTATGCAAAAAAGTTATGCACAAAAAATCAAAAATTAATAAAGGTTCCTAATCCTAAAGTGTTTTTGATTGCTTCTGAAGTATTAAAGTCAAAAGGCATTTCAAGAATTATATTTAATAACTTATTATTATCTTTATGAGTTTATTAAATAATCAGAACTTTTTTTTGTAATTGA
>MDTA01063733.1_pt1 | contig 12336 bp, 10 predicted proteins | sample 811151 | NCBI WGS metagenome assembly MDTA01 (sample SAMN05326648, study PRJNA326480) | marine metagenome | isolation source: seawater | place: Indian Ocean: South | collected 2010
ATAACAATTGACGAATAATAATATTTATGGATGTTCAAAGATTTTTTTGGTAAAAATAAACAAAGGGAGGTAGTGTTTATCTAAAAAATATTTAATGTCAAAATTTGTATTTGTTACTGGAGGAGTAGTTTCCAGTATTGGAAAAGGTATCGTAGCCGCTAGCCTTGGAAGGCTTTTAAAATCAAGAGGTTATAGTGTTTCTATACTTAAATTAGATCCTTATTTGAATGTCGATCCCGGAACCATGAGTCCGTTCCAACATGGAGAGGTTTTTGTTACAGAAGATGGTGCTGAGACTGATTTAGATTTAGGACATTACGAAAGATTCACTGATACAGCAATGTCTAGACTGAATAGTGTAACGACAGGATCCATTTATCAATCAGTTATTAATAAAGAAAGAAGAGGAGATTATAATGGGGGAACAGTACAAGTTATTCCTCATATAACTGGTGAAATTCGTGAAAGAATTCATAGAGTAGCATCTAATAGCAATGCAGATATTGTTATTACAGAGATAGGAGGAACCGTAGGAGATATTGAGTCGCTTCCATTCTTAGAGGCCATTAGAGAATTTCGCAATGATGTAGCAAAAGATGACATAGCTTATATTCATGTAACTTTGCTTCCTTTTATTAAAACCTCAGGTGAGATAAAAACGAAGCCAACACAGCATTCAGTTAAGGAACTAAGATCTATAGGGATACAACCAGACTTACTGGTGTGTAGAAGTGATAAACAAATAAATAATAGTCTCAAGCAAAAAATTAGCGGTTTTTGCGGAGTAACAATAAAGTCAGTTATTGAAGCCTTAGATGCAGATAGTATTTACTCTGTGCCTCTATCTTTAAAGAAAGAGGGATTATGTAAAGAAACCTTAAATTGCCTGAATCTTGAAGATAAAGAGTGCGATTTAAATCAATGGGAGAAATTGGTTCATAATTTACGTCATCCTGGCAAACCTATAAAAGTCGCATTAGTTGGAAAATATATTGACTTAGGAGATGCTTATCTCTCAGTTGTTGAAGCATTAAGGCATGCATGTATTGAAGAAAAAGCTCAATTAGATTTGCACTGGGTAAGTGCAGAACAAATTGAAGAAAATTCTGCAGATAAATATTTAAATAATGTTGATGCGATAGTAGTTCCTGGAGGGTTTGGTAATAGAGGAGTAAATGGCAAAATCAATGCTATTGAATATGCCCGAGAAAAAAAAATTCCATTCCTAGGTCTATGCTTAGGGATGCAATGTGCAGTTATTGAATGGGCAAGAAATATAATGGGACTAGAAGATGCCTCAAGTGCTGAATTAGAACCTGATACAAACAATCCGGTCATACATCTTTTACCTGAACAACAAGATATTGTTGATCTTGGTGGAACTATGAGACTAGGAGTATATCCTTGTAGGCTACAAAAAGATTCAATAGGTAAAAGATTATATGATGAAGATGTTGTATATGAGAGACATAGACATAGATATGAATTTAATAATTCTTATAAACAAAAATTCTTAGATTCTGGTTATAAAATAAGTGGTACATCTCCAGATGGCAGGTTAGTAGAGCTAATTGAATTTAGTAATCATCCATATTTCCTTGCTTGTCAATATCACCCTGAATTCTTATCAAGACCGGGTAAGCCGCACCCGCTTTTTAAAGGATTAATAAAAGCCTCACAAAATGAAATTAAAAAAAATCAGTAAATTATTTGAACTAGTCAATAATGACGAAATTTTTACCAATTGTTGAAAAATTTCATTCACTGCAAGGAGAGGGATTTCATTGCGGAAAAAGTGCATTTTTTATAAGACTTGCTGGATGTCAAGTAGGTTGTCCTTGGTGTGATACAAAGCATTCATGGGATAGTACAAAATATCCCTTATTATCGATTGAAACACTTCTCTCAGAAATAAAAGAAGTAAGATCGAAAGGAGCTTCTTTTATAGTTCTGACAGGTGGAGAACCATTTCAACATAATTTAAATGAGTTATGCAAAATCATTAAAAATAAAACATCTAGTGAAGAACATGACTCTATAAAAATACATATTGAAACCAGTGGGGTGAATAATTTCTCTGGCTATTTTGACTGGATTACTTTATCTCCAAAAAGACACAAACCTCCTCAAGACTATTTCTTAGAAAACTGTGATGAAGTGAAAATAATAATAAATGATAAAAATGACATAAAATTCGCCAAAGATATAAAAGAAAAAATATTTAAACTCACCAAGCCAAGCGATAGAAATAATAAAAAATTCTTTGTTCAACCAGCATGGAAAAACAATAAAGGTTACGATTTAGCGATAGAGTTTGCTAAAAGTAACCCTTTATGGACCTTAAGTCTTCAAACACATAAATATTTAAGTATTCAATAAGATGAAAATTAAAAATAAACTAATTATTGTACTAACTTCAGGAGGGCTTGATTCATCTACTGTCGCAGGACTAGCTAAACATGAAAGCGCAAAAATCATAGGACTATCATTTGATTATGGTCAAAGACATAAAAAAGAATTAGAAGCTGCACAAAAAATAGCGAAACATTTTAAATTTGAAGATTTAAAAATTATTAAACTTGATTTATCTTTATGGGGAGGTTCATCTCTTACAGATATAAAAAAAAAGATCCCTAAGAAAGGTTTAGATAAAAATACAATACCAAATACATATGTGCCAGGTAGAAATACTATCTTTATATCTATAGCATTAAGTTACGCAGAAGCAATAAATGCAGATTTAATTGGAATTGGAGTTAATGCATTAGATTTCTCAGGATATCCTGATTGTAGACCAGACTACATAAAACAATTTCAAAAACTAGCATGTTTATCGAACAAAAGAGGCAGAGAGAATAATCCCATTAGACTTTGGACTCCACTTTTAAATTTAAATAAACAAGAAATTATAGAATTAGCGTTTCAAAATAATGTTCCAATCGAAGAGACTTGGAGTTGTTATTCAGGTGGATTAGAGCCATGTACAAAGTGTGACAGTTGCAGAATAAGAATAAAAGCCTATAAAAGTTGGTTGAAAAAAAATAAAAAACAATGAAAATCAACACCATAAAAATTAATAATTGGATAGAACCTGAATATATTGCACATTTCTTGGCATCAAAATTTGGAGAGGAAGGATTATCCTGGCTTGATAGTAATGGTTGTGAGAATGGCGAATATTCATTTTTAGGTCTTAATCCAAAACAAATAATTGCTGCAAAAAATAATAATATTGATAATCCCTTTGAAAAACTAAAGCATATTAAACAAGGTTTTTGGATGGGCTGGCTGAGTTATGAAGCAGGATCTTGGTTAGAACCAACTAATCAATGGCATAAATCTGAAATAGCAACATTATGGATCGCATCATACGACCCAGTTATAAGATTTAATCTAGTGAAAAAAGAAATTTATATAGAAGGCATAAATTTGGATGATCTAAAAAAATATAAAAAGATAATTGATCGAATTAATATTAATAAAATAAAAAATAACTTAAATAATAATTTAATATTTGACTTTTCAAAAATTAATCTAGAAAGCAAAACCAAACAATATAAGAAAAATATTATAAAAATAAAAAAACTAATTAAGACAGGAGATTTATTTCAAGCAAATTTGACCATGAAGTGTGAAGTAGAAGCATTACAAGACTATAAATATCTAGATATTTACTCAAGAATCAGAAGTAAATTAAAAGCACCATTTGGTGGAATTATTGTAAGTAATTTAAATGGAGAGAAAGAGGGGGTGTTATCTACATCTCCAGAAAGATTCCTTAAGACTAGTCAAAACAAATATGTAGAAACAAGGCCTATCAAAGGCACAAGGCCAAGGGACAAAAATAAAAAAAAAGATGCATTAAACGCAATTGATTTAATAACAAATGAGAAAGATCGCGCCGAAAACATTATGATAGTTGACTTACTTCGAAATGATCTAGGCAAAGTCTGCCAAACAGGAAGTGTTTTTGTTCCTGAGTTATTAAAATTGGAAAGCTATACAAAAGTACATCATCTTACATCTGTAGTTAAAGGGAAAATTAAAGAAAACAAAACTTGGATTGATTTACTAAAAGCTTGCTGGCCCGGAGGGTCAATAACTGGAGCGCCAAAAATAAGAGCATGCCAAAGGATTTATGAGCTAGAGGGATTTGAAAGAGGTCCTTATTGTGGTTCTTTTCTTAAATTAGACTGGAATGGTGAATTTGATAGTAATATCTTAATTAGATCATTCATTTTAAAAAAAAGAAAAATTAAAATCTATGCAGGATGTGGGATAGTAAGTGATTCAATTCCATCAAAAGAAAATGAAGAGCTTAATTGGAAACTTTTACCTTTAATTGACTCATTAAAATGACAAGAAATCTAGGATGGCAAAACCATAAGTGGAAACAAATTAAAGATATAAATACATCCATAAATAACAGAGGACTTAAATTTGGTGACGGATTATTTGAGACAATTTTAATTAAAAAAAATAAGCCTATTTTATTAAATGAACACTTAAAACGATTGCAAAAAAATTTAAATTTACTTAGTTACGATTGTAAAGTAGATGATCAATTTTTAAAGCAAGTATTAAATGAGGGCATATATAAATTAAATCTCAAACAAGATGAATACGGATCTATCCGTATTAATTACAGTCGAGGCATAAATAGTAAAAGATCAATAAATATTGAATCATTGAATTCAAGTTTCAATGTACAAAATTTATGGATTGAATTTTATATGATTAATTTAGATTTCAGTTCAATAGGTGTACAAATTAGTCAAACTGAAAAAAGAAATGAATTCAGCTTAATAAGTCAATGCAAGACATTCAATTATATTCAATCTATACAAGCTTTAATAGAGGCAAATAACAATAATTTTGATGATTCATTATTACTAAATACACATAACGAGTTATGTTGCGGAACAACATTTAATATAATTTTGCGAAGAGAAAATCAATGGTTAACACCACGTAAAAAGAGCGGTTGCTTGCCAGGTATAATGGTCAATAAATTATTAGAATTAAATATAATTAAAGAGGCTTATTTACTACCTAAATTTCAGAAGGATGACATTTTGATAGCCATCAATAGTTTGTCTTGTAGACAAATAAAAAAAGTTGGCAAATTTAATTTTGATCATGATTTTAATACAAAATATTTTTGGGACATTTTATGCCCATAAATCTTAGCTTTGCAAATGTACTGCAGATAATTTAGTTACATTATTATTAACTTTAAAATCAACATTTTTCCCAATAATTACTATTGCAGGGGATGTAATATTATTGTTTTTAATAATTTCTGGCAACTTAGATAATACTGTCATTACAGATTTTTGATTTTTTAATGTTGCCTCCTGAACCACTGCGCATTTTGTATTTTGATCCAAACCTCCAATCAATAATTCTTCAGTAATAAATTCAATATTTCTAATACCCATATAAATCACAATACTATCTGTTGTAGTTGCTAATTGCCTCCAATTTACACTTTTTTCTTTTTTTTCAGATGTTTCATGACCTGTCACAAATGTAACAGAACTAGCTCCATTTCTATGGGTTAGAGGAATTCCAAAATATGAAGAAGCTGCAATACCTGATGTTACTCCTGGGATAATTTCAAAAGAAATTCCATTTTTCTCTAAAAAAGCAACTTCCTCGCCTCCTCTAGAAAAGACAAAAGGATCGCCGCCCTTAAGTCTTACAACATCCTTCTCTTCATTTGTAAGTTTTAATAACAATTGATTAATTTCTGACTGAAGAAATGACTTGCATCCTGCTCTTTTACCAACATAAAAAATTTCGCATTCAGAACTAACCTCCTGCAAGATCTCCCTTGGTATCAATGCATCATGAACTAATACTTTGCAAGACTTGATTAATCTCAATGCTTTCAATGTCAATAACTCTGGATCTCCAGGCCCAGCTCCCACCAAATAAACAATTCCAGACACATTATTCTCCATTAAATAGTATGGTAATAGATGTACCTCTGAAGTTGCTATATTTATCTTGAAAGAAAATTCTGAAAAAACAGGTCAGAAAAGAATTCTTCTAGCTTCTTTTTTTACTCTACTCAATGACAGAATGAGTGAGAGTATACTTCTTGGACTTTTACCCGGATTCGTAAGACAATTTATTGATAGCGCAAGAATATTTGCATACATTTCTTGTACATACTCTTTAGCTCAATTTATAGCCTCGCCATCAATAGGTCTTTTCAGTGATAAGTTTGGAAGAAGACCTGTTATGTTAATTTGCATTTTAGGGTCAATTTTTGGCATATCCTTACTTGCATTTACTGTCCTGTTCGATTGGCCAAATACTTATTTATTAGCGGGCACAACATCACTTTTACCTATTTATTTACTTTTCACAGCAAGATTAATTGATGGAATAAGTGGTGGAACTGTTGCTACAGCAACAACTGTTTTAGCAGATATATCTTCTACTGAAAACAGAGCGAAGACATTTGGTTTGATTGGAGTTGCCTTCGGACTTAGTTTCCTATTAGGTCCTTCTGCGGTATTATTATTTACTAGAAATTCAAGTGATGGATATTTAATTCCAGTCTTAATAGCGGCTATCATACCAATAATAAATTTCGTTTTAGTATTTTTTTATTTACCGGAAACAAAACCAGAACAACGAAAAATTGAATTGAGTAATATATCAAGATCTAATCCTTTTAAAGGGCTTTTTAAAGTTTTTCAAGAAAATAGAATTAAAAGACTATCACTTGCCTTTTTTATATATTTTATTGCTTTTACTGGTCTGACGACAATACTCGTGTTCTTTTTGCAAGACTCTCAAGAATGGACTGTTAAGGCATCTAATGGACCTTTAGTTGTGGTGGGTATCATAGCGATAATCGTTCAAGGAATTTTAATTGGGCCACTTGTCAAGAAATTTGGAGAGTTAAAAGTAACTATTACAGGAAGCGGATTTATACTTTTAGCATGTTTACTACTTATTACCTTTCCAGAAAAAAATGCAGGCTCATACATATATTTAGCAGTATCATTTTTAGCTATTGGCGCAGGATTAATAACACCCTCAATTAGAGCTCTAATTTCAAAAAAAATTGATAAGAATAGTCAAGGGTCTATTTTGAGCAGTTTACAAGGATTACAAAGTCTTGGAAGTGTATTAGGTTATATTTTAGCTGGAAATGTTTATGATTACTTTGGACCAAGAAGTCCCTTTGTCGCAGGAGGTTTAATATTATTGCTGATGATATGGCTAATAACAGGAGGAAGTATTCCCAAAAAAGTTAAAATAATATGAAAGTCTTTTTAATCCAGAATGAAGATTGAAACATTGAATAACAATAATTTTTTAAATAGAGAATTAAGTTGGATAAAATTTAATCAAAGAGTGCTATTGACTGGCATGGAAAAAGAATATAAGGTCCTCGATAAAATAAAATTCTGTTCAATTTTTAGTAATAATCTAGATGAATTTTTTATGGTCAGAGTGGCATCACTCAAAGCTCAAGTAGATGCAGATATTCAGAAAAAAAGTTTAGATGGATTAACACCTCAAAATCAATTAAACAAAATTAATAAGAAAGTCAAAGATTTAATATCAATACAAGAAAATTTTGTAAATAAAGAATTAAGAAAAGAATTAGAAGAATCAGGAATTTATATCCAACAATACAAAAATTTACTGCAAAATGAAAAAGCTTGGTGCGATAATTATTTCTTATCTTCAATATTTCCTTTACTTACACCACTAGTAGTAGACCCCGCACACCCCTTTCCATTCATAAGTAATCTCAGCCTGAACTTAGCTGCTTTAATAACTGACTCTGAAGAATCAAAAAATCAATTTGTAAGAGTAAAGATTCCTACAAAAAGTATTGGAAGATTTGTTCGCATCCCAAATGAAATTATTAAGGCGGATCAGTTTGATGATCATTACTTTATTACTGTTGAAGATTTAATAGGAAATAATTTAGATAAATTATTTAATGGAATGAAATGTATAAACTACTCTTTTTTTAGAGTTACAAGAGATGCTGATCTAGAACTCAAAGAGCTTGAAGCAGATGATTTATTAATTGCAGTTGAGAAAAGCCTTCAAAAACGAAGAATTGGTGGAGATGTAGTTAGATTAGAAGTTGAAAAAAATATTCCGAAAAACATACTTAACCTTCTAATTGAAGGCATCTCCATATCCAAAGAATACATATACTTCTCAAAAAGTTTACTTGGGCTAGATGATTTGAATCTTCTAAATCAAATAAATAGAAAAGATCTGAAAGAAAATTTACTAATTGGCAAAACTAACAAAACTTTAAAAGAAATTAAATCGAACTCAGATCCAAAATTTAAATCTATATTTGATTTATTAAAAAAAGAAGACATCCTTCTACATCATCCTTACGATTTATTCAGTAGTTCAATAGAAGAATTTATAAATAAAGCAGCTAATGATCCAATGGTTATGGCCATTAAGATTACTTTATATCGTGTTTCAAAAGACTCACCAATAATTGATGCACTAATTAGAGCTGCCGAAAATGGCAAAGAAGTAATGACTTTAGTTGAATTAAAAGCAAGATTTGATGAAGATAATAATATTCAATGGGCTAAACAGTTAGAACAAGCTGGTATTCATGTTGTTTATGGAATAATCGGCTTCAAAACTCATACGAAAATTTCTTTAATAATCCGAAAAGAAAAAGGTCACCTGAGAAATTACTTTCATATTGGAACAGGTAATTACAATTCAATAACTTCAAAATTTTATACTGATATTGGTCTCTTATCTACAGATACTGAAATTGCCTCAGACTTAATTGAATTATTTAATTACCTTTCAGGTTTCTCAAAGCAGAAAAACTATAAAAAACTTTTAGTCTCCCCCTTCTCAATGAGAAAAAAATTTATAGATCTAATTACAAGAGAAATTAATAATGCCAAAAAAGGTAAAAAAGCTGAAATTATTGCAAAAATGAATTCTTTGGTAGATCCTGAAATAATTAAATTACTTTATGAGGCTTCAAAAGAGGGCGTAAAGATTCAGCTCATTATTAGAGGAATTTGCTGTCTTTATCCAAACAAAGAGGGGTTAAGTGAAAACATCAGAGTAATAAGTATTATTGGGCATTTTCTAGAACACTCAAGAATATTTTGGTTTTACAATAATAATAAATCTGAAGCCTACATTGGAAGTGCAGATTGGATGCAAAGAAATTTAGATAGAAGAATTGAAGCTATAACACCAATTGAAGATGAAAAATTAAAAGAACAATTATATAAATTATTACAAACCTATTTAAATGATTCTTGTTTTGCATGGGAAATGGATTACCAAGGAAATTATTCAAAAAAGGAAACTACTAAGATGAATCCCTCACAATTAGAATTAATTGAGAAATGGCATTGATTTTTTAGTTACAACAATTCGAAAAATCTCTTAACATTTTTAACATTTAATATTTTTTAGGAAATAGCAGTTATATCAATACATCTCAAGGTAAATAAACACTTCCAATTGTATTCAGACTTTAAATTTTCAAAGCAAATGTAGTCTTAGATGCGATTTCAGTGCTAACTTTCTAACAAAATCCATTTAGGAGGCCAGGGTGATGGGGATCCCTCTGGAATCTGGACAGAGTTCTTCCAACAAAAAAATTGGAGAACCTAGATTACCAAATACTACGAGAACATCTCGTACCAACAAAACAGAAAAATCCAGGTTTACTGGTAAAAATAATAACAAAAGATCTGGCAGGCATAGTACAGATTCTATAGGTTATTATTTGAGCACTATTGGTAGAGTTCCACTGCTTACAGCTGCTGAAGAAATAGAATTGGCTCATCATGTCCAAAACATGAAGAAAATTCTGCAGACTCCTGAAATCGAAAGAAACATCAGAAGTCGTCAACAGATAAGGATGGGGAAAAGGGCTAGAGACCGAATGATGGCAGCTAATTTAAGGCTTGTAGTATCTGTAGCCAAAAAATATCAAAATCAAGGGCTAGAACTCCTTGACTTAGTGCAAGAGGGTGCTATTGGGCTCGAGAGAGCCGTAGATAAATTTGACCCTGCAATGGGATATAAATTTTCAACATATGCTTATTGGTGGATAAGACAAGGAATGACTAGGGCTATTGATAATAGTGCTAGGACAATACGTCTGCCAATTCATATTAGTGAAAAACTTTCAAAGATGAGAAGAGTATCAAGAGAGCTTTCTCACAAAATAGGAAGACAGCCTAATAGAAAAGAATTAGCAAACGCCATGGGGATAGACCAAAAAGATTTAGAAGACTTGGTTTCACAAAGTGCCCCTTGCGCTTCACTAGACGCTCACGCTAGGGGCGAAGAAGATAGGAGTACTTTAGGAGAGCTAATTCCTGATCCAAATTGCGAAGAGCCGATGGAAGGAATGGATAGAACTATCCAAAAAGAACACTTAGGTGGATGGCTAGCTCAGTTAAATGAGAGAGAACAAAAAATTATGAGACTTAGATTTGGATTAGATGGAGAAGAGCCACTTACACTTGCTGAAATAGGAAGACAAATTAACGTTTCAAGGGAAAGAGTTCGCCAACTTGAAGCAAAAGCTATATTAAAATTAAGAGTAATGACCAATCATCAAAAAGTTGCTTAATTAGTTTGATAAATATTGTTTTTATTTTTAGCTACGTATTTTTAATAATTATATTATCAATTGTTTTAAAAAAAGTTTTTCCAAATAATAAAGAATTATTTAGAAAAATTATACACATTGGGATTGGGCCATTAATACCTTTGGCTAAGTATTTAGAAATTGAATTTAGTTTGGCTCAATATATCGCTGGAGGAATTTCTATATTAATTCTTATAAATTATATTTTTAAATTAATTCCAACTATTGAAGATATTGATAGAAAAAGTTTTGGAACATTATTTTATTGTTTAAGTTTATTTATTTTAATAACTTTCTATTGGGATAAAGACCCATGGGCACTGACAGCTGGATATTTTATTATGGCATTTGGAGACGGATTCGCAGGTCTTCTTGGAAAAAATTTTAAATCTAAGAGTTGGATAATTTTTAATCAAAAGAAATCATTATTAGGAACAAGCGCAATGTTTTTTTTTAGTTTTTTAATATTAATAATATTAGGTGCTACTGGTAAGTTCGATTTTAATTTTTATTACTTTTTAATTGCACTCATATCTACTGCGTTAGAACAAATTAGCATCCTTGGTCTAGATAACTTATCTGTACCAATTACGGCTGCATATACTTTCAATTTATTTGTCACTAAATTATAAATTAACTAATTGATTCATATAAATTTTTCAATAAAGTTTTGGTAGTATCTATGCCAATACATGCATCTGTTATGCTCTTGCCATATTCAAGATCATTCTTAGCTCCTAGTTTTTGATTACCTTCTTTCAAGTGACTCTCCAGCATTAATCCAAGAATATTATTTTCTCCATCTTTTAACTGCTTTGAAATATTATCTAATACCTCAGCTTGCTTTCTATAGTCTTTATTAGAATTTCCATGACTACAATCAATCATAACTTTATGAGGTAAGTTACTTTTTATTAAATCAGAAGAAATATTAGTAATATGATGATTATTAAAGTTAGGACCTTTAGTTCCACCTCTAAGAACTATATGAGTATCAGGATTACCTGTAGTGTTTACAATTGATGCAAATCCATCACTATTTACTCCAAGAAAATGATGAGATCTCGCAGCAGATTGCATTGCATTAATAGCAGTTGTAAATGAACCATCAGTACCATTTTTAAAGCCAATTGGCATAGAAAGTCCAGAAGCCATTTCTCTATGAGTTTGACTCTCTGTAGTCCTGGCTCCAATTGCAGTCCAACTAATTAAATCAGCAATATATTGAGGCACTATTGGATCCAATAATTCTGTTGCAGATGGAATTCCTTTAGAAGCTAAATAACTTAGAAGACCCCTAGCTCTTCTTAAACCAGTATTGATATCATAAGATCCATCTAGATGCGGGTCATTAATTAAACCTTTCCAACCAATAGTAGTCCTTGGCTTTTCAAAGTAAACTCTCATTACAATTTCTAATTTATCTCCAAAGCTATCTCTGAATGCTTGAATATATTCTGAATACTCTTTTGCAGCCTCAATATCATGAATAGAGCATGGACCAACAATGACTAAAAATTTAGGTGAATTTTTATGCAAAATGTTTTTAATTAATTCTCTAGTACTAGAGACGGTACAAGCGGAGGTATAATCAAGTGAGAAATCTTGATGAAGTTGTCTTGGAGGTATTAATGGACGAGTCTCAACTACATGTAAATCAGATGTTTTCTCTAAAAATTGATTATTTGATG
>MDTA01062703.1_pt1 | contig 12334 bp, 10 predicted proteins | sample 811151 | NCBI WGS metagenome assembly MDTA01 (sample SAMN05326648, study PRJNA326480) | marine metagenome | isolation source: seawater | place: Indian Ocean: South | collected 2010
CAATGGAGGGACCTACACCAGTTTCAGCTTTAATTCACGCTGCAACTATGGTTACTGCAGGAGTTTTTCTTGTAGTTAGATGTTCACCAATGTTTGAATATTCTCAAGTTGCATTAAATTTAGTTTCCATTGTTGGAATGATTACAGCAATATTTGCTGCTTCTGTAGCATTAGTTCAAAATGATATCAAAAAGATAGTCGCTTATTCGACTTGTAGTCAATTAGGCTACATGTTTTTTGCTGCTGGTATTGGAGCTTACCACGTTGCAATGTTTCATTTGTTTACTCATGCCTTTTTTAAAGCACTGTTATTTTTGGGTGCAGGCTCTGTGATACATGCATTTAAAGAGGAACAAGATATAAGAAACATGGGAGGGATAGCGAAAAAATTACCTTATACTTATACTTTCATGTTAATAGGTACTTTAGCATTAACAGGATTTCCCTTTCTTTCAGGTTTTTACTCAAAAGATGCAATTATTGAATTTGCATATTTAAGAAACACTCCTTTAGGTAATTATGCAGCCTCAATTGGTATCATAACTGCATTTTTAACATCAATTTACTCTTGGCGATTATTTTTTAAAGCATTTCACGGACCTTATAAAAATAAAGAAGTTCCAATTAATGAAACACATGAGTCCCCGTTGATAATGTTATTTCCGTTGGCACTTTTAGGAATTGGCGCAATATTTTCAGGTTATCTTTTTAAAAATATTTTTATCGGACATGATAATAACGATTTTTGGCAAGCATCAATTTTCTTTTTAAATGAAATTAAACACGAAACAATCCCACTTTGGTTTTTATTAATTACTCCTTCTTTAGTTCTTTTCTCAATTCCTATTTCATTTTACCTATATGTCTTAAACCCAAAAGTTCTTGAGGACTTTAAAAGTACTAATAAACCATTATATAATTTTCTTTTAAATAAATGGTATATCGATGAACTATATGAAAAGATATTTGTAATACCTTCAAAAAAAATCGGATCTTTTTTCTGGAAAAAAGGTGATGTGGGTATAATAGATAGGTTCGGGCCCGACGGTATCTCGAAGTTAGTGAAAATTATTTCAAATAAAACAGGACGACTCCAAACTGGATTTATATATGATTACGCTTTTGTTATGCTTTTAGGACTATCAGTACTTTTAACTTATTTAATTTTAAAATAGAATGAATTTTCCAATTTTGTCAACTTTAATTTTCTTGCCTTTAATAAGTTCATTTTTTATTTTTTTATCGAAAGACAAAAGCAATAGTTATAGCGTAATTTATATTTCTTTGTTCGGCAGTTTAGCTACTTTCTTGCTCTCACTGTTTTTGTGGTATTCTTTAGATATAAATTCCCCTGAATTTCAGTTTGTAGAAGAGAAATCTTGGATAAACAATTTTATAAAATTTAAATTAGGAATTGATGGAATATCAATATTATTTATTGTTTTAACTACCTTCATCACACCTATATGCATAATTTCTTGTATTAATAGCGTTAAAACAAGAGTTAAAGAGTTTTTGATAGCAATATTGATTTTAGAAACTTTTATGATCGGAGTATTTTGCTCACTTGATCTAGTTATTTTTTATTTATTTTTTGAAGCTGGTCTAATTCCAATGTTTTTAATTATTGGTGTCTGGGGTGGACCAAAAAGAGTTTATTCAGCTTTTAAATTTTTTCTATTTACTTTACTTGGTTCAGTTTTAATGTTGGCAGCAATAATAGCTATATATTGGCTTACTGGAACAACTGATATAACTCAAATTTATGAAATAAAAATACCAAATGAGTATCAAAATTTATTGTGGTTAGCTTTTTTAAGTTCTTTCGCAGTAAAAATGCCTATGTGGCCAGTACATACATGGCTTCCTGATGCTCACGTTGAGGCACCAACAGCTGGTTCTGTCATTCTTGCAGCAATTTTATTAAAAATGGCAGGTTATGGTTTTTTAAGATTCTCTATTCCAATGTTTCCAATTGCATCTGAATTTTTTACTCCGTTAATTTATACTTTAAGCATTATAGCAATTATTTACACATCATTGGTCGCGTTGATGCAAGACGATATGAAAAAATTAATTGCCTATTCATCTGTGGCACACATGGGATATGTGACTCTAGGGATTTTTACACTAACAAAACAGGGTATAGAGGGAAGTATATATCAAATGATAAGCCATGGCTTAATTTCCGCAGCATTATTTTTGTGTGTTGGAGTTGTTTATGACAGATTACATTCAAGAATGATAAGTACCTACGGTGGGTTAGTCAATTACTTGCCAAAATACTCATTTTTATTTTTAGTTTTTGCTTTAGCTGCCCTTGGTTTACCTGGAACAACAGGTTTTTTAGGAGAGTTTCTTGTTTTAGCTGGTACATTTCAAAAAAGTTATTTAGTAGCGATAATAGCAACTTTTGGAGTAGTTTTAGGCGCAGCATATATGCTTTGGTTAACTAAAAGAGTAATTTTTGGCACAACAAATAATTCAAAAATTAAAAATTTAAGTGATGTAAATAAATCAGAAATAATAATGTTAGCTACCTTGGCTTTTTTTGTTATCTTTTTTGGGTTCTACCCAATTCCTCTAATGGAAACTTTTAGTGTATCGGTAAACAGTTTAATTGATAATTATCAGGTAGCCATCAACTCAAATTAAATATGATAAGTGATTTAAATATATTATTTCCTGAAATTTTTTTATCCCTCTCGATTTTTACTATTTTAATGATAGGTGTTTTCTTAAAAAAAAGTTTTAATATTATATTTAATCTTACTTCTTTAATAATAATTATTTTAATAATTATCATTTTAACTAATTCAAATGAAGAGGTAAAAATTTTTTTAGATAGTTTTTCAAGAGACGCATTCTCAAATTACTTTAAAATATTAATACTTTTATCATCATTGTTTGTTTTAAATTCTTCCAAGGATTTTATTATTGATAATAAATTAGACAAATTTGAGTATCCAATAATAATTCTATTATCGATTCTTGGAATGTTTTTTATGGTAAGTTCAAATGATCTCATACTTTTTTACCTTGGCCTTGAGTTGCAATCTCTATCACTCTATATACTGGCATCTATAGATAGAGACAATTTAAGATCAACTGAGTCTGGAATAAAATATTTTGTTTTAAGCGCATTATCTTCTGGATTATTGTTATATGGTTGTTCATTACTTTATGGGTTTACAGGATCTACAAACTTCGACCAAATATCTATTCAATTAAATAAAGAAAATACTGGAGCTATATTCGCGATGGTATTTATACTAGTGGGACTTGCATTTAAAGTTTCTGCAGTTCCATTTCATATGTGGACTCCGGATGTTTACGAAGGGGCTCCAACTTCAATAACTAGTTATTTTGCAGTTGTTCCAAAAGTTGCAGGCTTGGCTTTATTTATAAAATTTATGTTTATTCCATTTTCGAATATTTTACTTGAGTGGCAAACTATTGTTATTTTTATTTCAATTGCGTCTATGATTTTGGGAGCAATAGCAGCTATGGTGCAAAAAAACCTAAAAAGACTTTTAGCTTATAGTTCGATAGGTCATATCGGTTATGCACTAGCTGGAGTAGCAACAGGAGCTATTTCAGGATACCAAAGTGCGGTTACTTATATATCAATATATGTAATTATGAATATTGGAGCCTTTTCTTGCCTTTATTTATTAAAAAAAGATGGGGAATATAAAGAAAATATTTCAGATTTATCAGGAATATCAAAAAAAAATCCATTAATAGCAATTTCATTATTAATTATTTTGTTTTCTTTAGCAGGTGTACCGCCTTTAGCAGGCTTCTTTGCAAAATTTTATATTTTTGTAGCAGTAATAGAACAACAAATGTACGCTTTAGCAATAATAGGATTGCTCACAACTGTAATGTCAGCATTTTATTATTTAAAGATAATAAAGACTATTTATTTTGATGAAAACGTCATTAGATTTGAGCAAACGAAAAATACAACAGCTCAGATTTCAATATTTGCGAGTTGTACTATCTTAGTTACATTTTTTTTATATCCATCAATATTTAATAATATTGTGACTTCATTATTTGTTAGTTAATGAAAATAAAGCTTATAAAATATAAAACTGTTAAAAGCACCAATGATGTTGCATTAAAACTGATTAAAAAAAATTTTTTTGAACCAACTTTAATTATCTCTGATAATCAGACAAATGGTAGAGGTAGAATTGGGAAAAAATGGATTTCAAAAACAGGAAATTTGTTTATCACTTTATTTTTCAGATTAGATAAAACAAAAATTAACTTTAAACAATTTGCGGTGCTAAATGCATTTTTTCTTAAAAATATTATTTCAAAGGAGATAACAAAAAAAATTGAGATTAAATGGCCAAATGATTTGCTGTTAAATAAAAAGAAATTTTGTGGAATTTTACAAGAAAAAATTAAATCTCATAATTTTGAATATTTAATTGTAGGAATAGGTTTAAATACTAATATTGCACCTCAAAACAAAAGCTTTCAATCGACTTGTTTAAAAAATATAATGAATAAAAAAATTAATAATAAAAAAATTTTAAATAATATATTAGTAGGTTATGAGAAGTTACTTTATCTAGCAAAAAAGATGTCTTTTTTTGAGTTAAAAAGGAAATATAAATAATTGAATGTTTTACATAGTTGGTGACATTGGTAATACTTCTACTAGAATTTGCTTATTAAATGATAAATCTAAAATTGTTAAATCTTTTATTTTAGATACTAAAAAAATTGTTTTAAAAGGATTTATAAAAAAAATATTTAAAAACATTTCGAATAAAAATACTAAAAAAAAAATTTTATTTTCCAGTGTTGTTCCTAAAGCTTTTAAAAAGATTGTTTCAAATTTAAAAGGATCAAATTTCAAAGTCATTGAAGTAAAAAGATTTAATCTAAGAAAATTGATTAAGATAAATATTAAAAATATTAAGCAATTAGGATCTGATAGAATTGTAAATTCTATTTATGGAAAAAAATTTAAAAATTGCTTAATTATTGATTTTGGAACAGCAACTACTTTCGATATTGTTAAAAATGGGAAATATGAAGGTGGTGTAATAGCACCAGGAGTAAAACTATCTATGAAAAATTTAATTCAATCAACTGCTCTACTGCCCATGTTTAATTTAAAAAAAAAACAAAAGAGTTATGGAAAAAATACGATAGATGCATTAAATGCAGGCTTTATATGGGGCTATGAAGGCTTAATAAATAATATTATTGATAAAATAACATTTAAATGGCAAATGAATTATAAAATAATACTAACTGGTGGTTATGCAATATTTTTTAAAAAGATAATCAAAAAGAAAGTGATTGTTGATCAAAACATAACTATCAAAGGAATTTCAAAAGTTTATAAGGAGTTTTTATGAACAAAGAAGAATTAATTTTTTGTCCCCTAGGTGGTTCTGGAGAAATAGGTGGTAATATGAATCTTTACGCTTACGGTAAACAAGATAATCAAAAATGGATAATTGTTGATATGGGTGTTTCATTTGCAGACGACTCTATACCAGGAGTTGATTTGATTATGCCTGATGCAGGATTTATTATAGATAAAAAGGAAGATTTACTTGGGATTGTTTTAACTCATGCTCACGAAGATCACATTGGAGCTGTTGCTCATATTTGGCCAAATTTGAAATGCAAAATGTATGCAACCCCTTTTACTGCCGCGCTTATTTTAGAAAAATTTAAAGAAAAAAAAATTAATATTTCACCTTATTTAAAAGTAGTGCCTTTAAATAGTAAAATTAAATTAGGTGATTTTGAAATAGACTTTGTAACGTTGACACATTCAATTTTAGAACCTAACGGTTTGTGTATAAAAACTCCTTTAGGAACAATACTTCATACGGGTGACTGGAAAATAGATCCAAATCCACTTATTGGAAATCAAATAGATGAAAAAAAATTGAAATCTATTGGAGATAGTGGAGTAAGCGCAATGATATGCGACTCAACAAATATTTTTAGTCCTGGTCGAGCTGGATCTGAGTCAAAAGTTAGAGATAGTTTATTGAGAATAATGGAAATAAAAACAAACAGAATACTCGTAACATCTTTCGCTTCTAACGTAGCAAGAATGGAATCAATATTTTATTGCGCAAAAAAAACAGGCAGAAACATTTGTTTGGTAGGTCGTTCGATGCAAAGAATTTATAAAGCTGCGAAAAAATGTGGTTATCTTCAAGGTCTTATTGAACCTTTAGATCCAAAAGATGCTAAGAAGGTTCCAAAGAATAAAATTATATACCTTGCAACCGGAAGCCAGGGTGAGCCTATGGGTGCAATGAATAGAATAATTAATGGTGTTCATCCTGAAGTTTTTTTAGAAAATGGAGACTGTGTAATTTTTTCATCAAAAATTATTCCAGGTAATGAAAAAAAATTGTACCATTTACAAAATTTAATCGTAAAAAATAAGATGGAGATGATAAGTGAAGAAAATGCATTTGTACACGTTTCTGGACATCCCAATCGAGAGGATCTAAAAGATATGTACAAATGGGTAAAACCAAAATGCGTCATACCAGTTCATGGTGAGCACAGACACATGGCCGAACATGTTTTATTCGCAAAAGAAATGCAAGTTCCTAAAACACTATTAATTGAAAATGGAGATATTATTAAAATATTACCTGGAAATGAACCTCAAATAGTTGATAAGGCTCCTTCAGGGAAAATTTATTTAGATGGAAGCATTAACGTTGAAACTGACTCTCAATCAATAAAAGAAAGAAAAAATCTATCAATGAATGGTTATTTAGAGATTACTCTAATTGTTTCAAATAATGGTAACATAAAAAAACCGGTTATCTCGTATAAAGGTTTACCAGAAAAAAATGAAGATGATACTTTCATATTTGATGTGGAGGACGAAATCTTAAATATATGTAGAACATTCTCTCTTGAAAATAAAAATCAAGAAAAAAATCTAATTGAAACAATAAAACAAAATTGTAGAAAAATAGTAAGAGATAAAACAGGAAAAAAACCTTTTACAAATATTAATATAGCAAGAATTTAATGGGTCTTACTGGTTCAATAATTGTGTATGTCATGATCTGGTGGGTTGTTTTTTTTTCAGTTTTGCCAGTCGGAATAAAGTCTAATAAAGAAATTTTTCAAGATAAAATTGAAGGTATTGATCCTGGAGCCCCAAAAAACCCAAAAATAGCAAAAAAATTTTTAGTAACAACTATAATTACATCTATATTGTTTATTGTGATATATTATTTGACTAATAATAATTTCTTAAATTTAAGGAATTTCTTACAATAATGTACTTATCTAAACTATTCATACCCATAACAAAAGATTTACCAGCTGATGCTAAAATAAAATCTCATCAATTAATGTTGAGAACTGGAATGATTAAACAGTCTGCAGCTGGAATATATTCTTGGCTGCCTCTTGGATTCAAAGTGATGAAAAAGATTGAAAAAATAGTTAGGGAAGAGCAAAATATTATTGGAGCCCAAGAAATGTTAATGCCAACTATACAATCTGCAGAAATTTGGAAAGAAAGTGGCAGATATGAAGACTATGGTGACGAAATGTTAAGAATAAAAGATCGTCAAGGTCGTGAAATGTTATATGGACCAACTAATGAAGAATTAATTACTGATATTTTTAGATCAAGTATAAAGTCTTACAAATCTCTTCCACAAATTCTTTATCATATTCAGTGGAAATTTAGAGATGAAATAAGACCAAGATTTGGAGTAATGCGTTGCAGGGAATTTTATATGAAAGATGCATACTCATTCGATTTAAGCGATGCTGAAGCTAAAAATTCCTATAATAAAATATTTTACTCATACATAAAAACTTTTAATAGACTTGGGTTGAAAGCAATCCCTATGTCAGCAGATACAGGTCCTATTGGTGGAGACTTATCTCATGAATTTGTAATATTAGCTGAAACTGGAGAGAGTAAAATTTATGCAGATAAAAAAATTTTTGATATTGATTTAAACAAATATAATTTTTCCGAAAAGTCTTTACAAAAAATGAGAGATGATTTTTCAACTATTTATGCTGTCACAGATGAAAAGTTTAATGAAAAAACTTTCAATGAGAGGGTTAAAAAAGAAAATCAAGTTACAACAAAAGGCATAGAAGTTGGACATATTTTTTATTTTGGAGATAAATATTCAAAACCTCTTAATTGCTTTATAGACACAAAAGATGGAAAAAAAGTAACAGTTAAAATGGGGTCATACGGAATTGGTATATCCAGACTTGTAGCAGCAACAATAGAAGCTAACTTTATTAATAATGTAATGAAATGGCCGAAGTCTATTTCTCCTTATGATGTTGTCATCATTCCAAGCTTTACAAAAAATAATACTGATAACCTTAAAAAAGCAGAAGAAATTTATAAAGTTCTTAAAAAACAAAATATTGACGCATTGTTAGATGATGTAGATGAGAATATGTCTAATAAATTTAAAAAACATGATTTAATTGGAATTCCATATCAAATTATTGTTGGTTCAAAATCAGGGCTTAATGAATTTGAATTTAAAGAACTTAATTCTAAAAGTGAAGTGTTAAGTTTAGAAAAAATAAAATCTCAACTTAAAAAAAAATAACTTGTTTACAAAAGCAGAAAGATTAATTTCATCAAGAAATTTGAAACCAAAAAAAAAAGATGGGTTTCTTAAAATAATTTCTATATTTTCTTTTTTAGGTATTACACTTGGTGTTGCAATATTAATAATCGTGATGTCGGTAATGAACGGTTTCAAGACTGATTTGACAAAAAAAATTTTAGGTTTAAATCCTCACATAGTTATTCAATCAAGTGACTCTAAAATCGAAGATGATTTTGAAGACTTACTTATTAAAAAATTTGAAAATATAAGAATTTCAAAATCTTTTTCTGGAGAGGGACTTGTTTTAAATCAAGATAATGCAAAAGGTATTATTATTAAAGGTATTGATGTAGAGAAAACTGAAAATTTAAGTTTTTTAAAAAAAAAATGCATAAAGGAAATTTTAAAGAGCTTAAAAAGAATACTGCATTTATTGGAGCTGAAATGGCTTTTAATTTAAATCTAGACATAGGAGATAAAATTAATCTAATGTCATCAGCTTTTGTGTCCACTCCTTTTGGCGGTTTTCCCAAACAAGAAACTTATATCATATCTGGTATATTCAGAACTGGCTTTTACGAGTTTGATCAAAACTTTGTCTTTTTAGAGCTTTCAAACGTATTATCTATTTTTGATAAAAATAATAATGAGCAAAATTTAGAAATTTATTTAAAAGATCCAATGAAAGCAGATTTATATACCAAAGAAATTCAAAAAATAAATAAAAATTATTTTGTTTATTCTTGGTCAGACGTAAATAAATCTTTTTTTAGCGCTCTTAAAGTTGAACGCAATGTGATGTTTGTTATCTTAACATTAATTATAATAGTTGCAGCCTTCAATATTATTTCAGGTTTAACAATTTTAATTAAAAATAAAACAAAAGAAATAGCAATTCTAAAAACTTTAGGCCTAAGCAACAGATCAATAAAAAAAGCATTTTTTTTAACTGGATTCACTATTGGATTTGGCGCCACAATAACTGGTATAATTTTAGGAATTATTTTTTCCATTAATATTGAAAATGTTAGATCTTTGTTGCAATTTCTTTTCAATTTTGAATTATTTCCATCTGATGTTTATTTTTTAGATCAATTACCAAGTGAAATTAACATCCACTCAATAATTATTATTTTCATTTTTTCTACTTTAATAACATCAATAGCATCTTTTTTACCTGCGAGAAGTATTTCGAAAATGAAAACATTTAGAGCATTAAAGTATGACTAAATTTTTATTAGAAACAATAGATTTAAAAAAAACATTTACTCATAAAAATGGAGAAGTAGAGTTATTTAAAAATGTAAATTTTAAGATTAAAAAAGGTGAATTAGTCGCTCTTGTAGGTCCATCTGGGTCTGGAAAATCCTCTCTTTTGCATTTACTTGCTTTATTAGATGATCCAACAAAAGGAAAAATTTTATTAAATAATAAAAATACAAAATTACTTAATAACGAGGAAAAAGATGCTGTCAGAAGAGAAAATATATCAATTATTTTTCAAGAAAATAATTTACTTTTGGATTTTACCGCTATCGAAAATGTTATTATGCCGCAAATTATAAAAGGAGTTAGCTTATCTCTTGCAACAGAAAAGGCAAAAAAAATTTTAAAAAGAGTAAACATTCTAAACAGAAAAAATCATTTCCCAAATGAAATGTCTGGTGGAGAACAACAAAGAATTGCAATCGCAAGGGCGTTAATCTCTGAAACAGATTTAATCTTAGCTGATGAACCTACTGGAAATTTAGATTATAAAAATTCTCAAGACATATTTTCTTTTTTTAAAAAATTGAAAAAATTAAATAAAGCTGTAATATTTGCAACTCACAATAGAGAACTTGCTAACATGGCAGATTATAAGTTGAGTATTTTTAATGGTAATATAAAAAGAGTTAATGCCAGTTCTAAGTGAAGAATTCAATAACATAAAAATACACACTCAATACTCAATCTGCGAAGGAGCAATCAAAATAGATGATTTAGCAAATTATTGCAAAAATTATAAAATAAAAGCAGTTGGTTTAGCTGATAGCAACAATCTTTGTGGAGCTCTTGAGTTTGCTGAAAAAATTGCTAAAGCCGGTACTCAACCGATTATCGGAACTCAAATAAATCTTTTAGTTGACGAACAGTTAGGAAAAATTACCTTATACGCAACTTCAGAAAAAGGTTATAAAAACTTAACAAAATTATCTTCAATTAGTTATTTAAAAGATAAAAATTCTAATAATCCATACTGTGTTCTTGAAGATTTTCAAAAAAATAATGAAGACTTAATCCTTGTTACTGGTAATTATAATAATTTTTTTGGAAAATTGTTTTATTCAAATAAATTGAAATTATTTGAAAAAGTGATTGATAAGTTAAAATATTTTTTTACAGATCGTTTATATATTGAAATCCAACGCCATGGCGAGTATCAAGAAAAAAATTTTGAAAACTATTTACTTAAAATTTCATCCTCTTATAATTTGCCAATAATAGCTAGCCAAGAAGTTTTTTACTTAAATCCAGAAATGGCAGAAGCCCATGATGCTTTATTATGCATTGGTGAAAAGCAATTTATAGAGGATAAAAATCGTTTTAGATATAATAACCAACATTATCTTAAAAAGAGCGATGACATCAAAAATCTTTATAAAGATATTCCAGAGGCTTTAGAAAATAATTATAATTTTCCCTTGCGATTTAATTTTAAACCCAAAAGATCAAAACCGATTTTACCTTCCATATCTACTTCAAAGAATATAACTCCTGAAAAAGAGTTGATGGATCAAGCAAAAAAAGGATTAGAAAAAAGACTTAAAAATTTCATAATGAAAAAAAGTAAAAAAAAATCTTCAATTGAAATTAAAAAAATTTATGAAGACAGACTTTTGCATGAACTGAATATTATTAATTCAATGAATTACTCCAGTTATTTCTTAATTGTTTCTGATTATATTAAATGGGCAAAACAAAATTTTATCCCTGTTGGTCCAGGTAGAGGTTCTGGAGCAGGTTCTCTTGTAGCTTATTGTTTGGATATCACTGATCTAGACCCAATAGAATTTGATCTAATTTTTGAGAGATTTTTAAATCCAGATAGAATTTCAATGCCAGATTTTGATATAGATTTTTGTGAGGAGCAAAGAGACAAAGTTTTTGAGTACCTTAAATCAAAATACAAGAATGGTGTAGCTCATATAATTACTTTTGGAAAATTAAAAGCGAGGATGGCTCTAAGGGATGTGGGAAGAGTATTAGGGCTTCCTTATGGTCATGTAGATAAGATTTGTAAAATGATACCGTTTGATCCATCTAGGCCTTTAACACTTCAAGAGTCTATCGATAGAGAGCCAAGATTAAAAGATGAAATTAAAAATAACAGTAAAGTGAAAAAATTAATTAACTTGTCTTTAAAATTAGAAGGTTTAAATCGTAATATGGCAACACATGCTGCTGGAGTAGTTATAGCAGGAAGTGAGCTATCTGAGAAATTTCCTTTATATATAGATCAAAGTTCTAATCTAACTTTACCATCTACTCAGTATGATATGTATTCTTCTGAGAATGCTAGCTTAGTTAAATTTGACTTACTTGGTCTGAAAACTTTGACCGTAATTGATAAAACTTTAAAGAGATTAAAATTAAAAAAAATTGAGTTAGATATAAATAATATTAATCTTAATGATCAGAAAGTTTATAAATTACTATCAACTGGCGAAACTACG
>MDTA01106327.1_pt1 | contig 12334 bp, 8 predicted proteins | sample 811151 | NCBI WGS metagenome assembly MDTA01 (sample SAMN05326648, study PRJNA326480) | marine metagenome | isolation source: seawater | place: Indian Ocean: South | collected 2010
ATTAGCATCCCACGATCCAATTGTGAATTTTTCTGGAACAATGAACACTGCAGCTGTATGTCTAATGAAAATTGCAAATGATATAAGGTTTCTTGGCTCAGGTCCAAGAGCTGGTTATGGTGAACTTATATTGCCAGAAAATGAACCTGGATCATCTATAATGCCGGGTAAAGTTAATCCTACTCAATGTGAAGCTGTAACTATGGTTTGTGTCAAAGTAATTGGAAATCACAATGGTATTACAATGGCAGGCTCTCATGGACATTTTGAATTGAATGTTTTCAAGCCACTAATAATTCATAATATATTACAATCTATAAACATCATGTCGGATTCTTCTTTAGCCTTTGCAAAATATTGTGTCAAAGGTCTCAAAGCTGACAAAAAAAGAATTAAATTTTTATTAGAAAATTCTTTAATGTTAGTTACAGCTTTGTCCCCAAAAATTGGTTATGATAATGCTGCAAGAATTGCAAAATTAGCTCATAAAAATGGCACTACTTTGAAACATGAAGTTTTAAAATCTGGATTAATTAATGAGAAGGATTATTTAAAAATTGTTAATCCACTTAAAATGACAAAACCAAACAGGTAAAATACTAATAAACTTCTTTTAAAAATTTCTTAAATTTAAAAAGATCGAATATCCCACTTATTCGCTCATTAATTACATTTTGATTGAAAGTGTCCTCAATAATTTTTATTTCATCCTGAGTTTTAATTTGCACCTGGTTTTTTAATAATTTGGTAAATTTAATTTTTTTGCTTTTAATATCAATAATACCTTTTATATTCCAAGTAGCTTGCTTTCGATTAAAATCATATATCCCAAACTTTCTTAAAAGTTTTTCAGGTTTTTCTGATGAAAGTTTTAAATCATATTCGATTTTGGGTTTTTTATTATTTAGCAGTAAAATTATATTTGAGTTTAAGACACTTGAAAAAGGCAATTGTGATTTAATATTATTTATCTTTAAATCTCCATTTTGAAAATTAAGTTGCATATTAGTATCTTTTATTTTTCCAATTAAGCTTTCTATAGTTTTAATATTAACGTTTATTTTGCCGTTTATTTTTTTACTTATTTTTCCAGTTTGGAAAAGTGGGTAAGATTTAAATAACTTTTTAATATTGATTTGATTTACCCCCATATCAATACTAAAAGTAAAAGGATCTTTAAAAGAGATTTGGCCATCGATTTTTGAATTTAAAAATTCATTTCTTAAATAAGATTTTGAAATATTAAAGTTATCTTTTCCCTCAAAATTTAATAATAATATACTGTCAAAAATATTTAGCTTTAATTGCCCAACTAAATTTTTTAATGTACTTTCTTTATTGAAATTTACTTCTAAATTTTGATTTAAATTAGGAATATTAATTTTTAATAATTTTTCTGAACCAATAAAATTTTCAAATTTAATTTTAATTTGGTTATTTGAAAAATATAAATTCGAAGTAATTTTATGTTTATTATTTTTAAATTTATCAATTAAGTTAACTTTATCAAAATTAATTTTATTCTTTTGAGTATCTTCAAAAATTACTTTTGTATTTTTTAATGTTATTTGCCCTTCTTTATGCAATGTAAAAAAATTGAATATTTGTTTTAGGTTTGATGGATTTATTTTTATACTTTGATCAATTAAAATAATTTTCTTAAAATCTAGTTCATTAATTTTGAAAATTTTATTGAATGCGATTTTAATAATCATTTTTTTAATAATTATTTTATTCGAGTTAATATTTCCAAAATTTATTTTTATATTATTGACTATTAAGGAAGGGCTAGGAAAAGCAGAATAAGATATGTCACCTTCTATTATTGTTTGTAATTTAAATTTATCTTTAATTTTATTTTGAATAATATCTTTATTATTATTGTAATCATAATATGTGGGTTTTAAAAAGTATGTAAAAAATGCTAATAAGAAAATTAGAAATAAAGCTATAAAAAATTTTTTTTTACTAAGATACTTCTGTGGGTAGAAAAAAACCTTTTTTTTTAACAGCTGTTTGATTAAATTTAATGGTGGGACTTTCATTTTGTTGTTTTATAAGCATTTTAATGTAAAAATAAAATGTTTATTATGGATGAAAAAATAAACTTTCTTGATGGATTAAACGAACAGCAGAAAGCCGCAGTGTTGAATGTTGAGGGTCCCTCATTGATTGTAGCTGGAGCTGGTTCGGGAAAAACCAAGGTATTAACCACAAAATTAGCCTATTTAGTTAACCAAAAAAAAGCATGGCCAAATCAAATATTGTGCGTGACCTTCACGAATAAGGCCGCCAAAGAAATGAGAGATAGAGTTATTAAGATGTTAGGAAGCAAACTTAATTCTATGCCTTGGCTTGGAACTTTTCATTCAATAAGCGTAAGATTTTTAAGAAGACATGCTGAAGCTGTCGGCCTAAAAAGTAATTTTACAATTTTAGACACGGAGGATCAAAAGAAACTTGTAAGAAATATCTGTAAAGGAGAAAATATTGATGCCAAAAAGATATCGCCTCAATTTATAATTTCAACGATTGATAGATGGAAAAATAGAGGTCTTTTGCCTGAAGAAGTTAAATTAAATAAGAAAGATATTTTTGATAATCAAATTTTAAAAGTTTACAGTATTTATCAAAGTAAAACAAAAGATCTTAACTCGTGTGATTTTGGTGATCTAATACTTTATTGCGTTAAACTTTTTGAAAAAAATATTGAAATAAAAAATATCTACTCAAATAACTTTAAGTATATTTTAGTTGATGAGTATCAGGATACAAATTTTATTCAGAATAAATGGTTAAATTTAATTGTTAATAAAAATAAAAATATATGTTGTGTAGGAGATGATGATCAATCTATCTATAGCTGGAGAGGTGCGGAGATAAAAAACTTTTTAGGTTTTGACAAGATTTATCCAAATTGTAATATTTTTAGATTAGAGCAAAACTATAGATCAACAAAAAATATTTTAAATATAGCTTCACACTTAATTTCACATAACAAAGATAGATTAGGGAAAAAACTTTGGTCTGAGGGTAAACATGGGGATCTAGTTAAATTAAATTGCTACAAGAATGGCAAAGAAGAAGCGAGAGGTATTAGTGATACTCTAGAAGAATATGTAAAAAATAAAAAAGCTTTAAATGAAACCGCAATATTAGTAAGGGCAATTTATCAAACGCGCGAATTTGAGGAAAGATTCCTAAAAATTGGAATTAATTATCGGATTATAGGAGGTATAAAGTTTTATGAGAGAGCTGAAATAAAAGATGCAATCTGTTATCTAAGAATAATAAGTCAAAAGTACGATGATTTAGCTTTTGAGAGAATAATAAACACGCCTAAAAGAGGATTGGGAGACTCAACAATCAAACAACTTCATGAATATTCTGCAAAAAATAAATTATGTTTGGAGGATGCGGCTCGCAAACTAATTCAATTGGATAAGTTTAAGCCTAAAGTAAAAACAGTTTTATATAATTTTTTAAATTTAATAACCAAATGGAGATCCGATCTTAAGAAAAATAAACATTACGATCTTTTAAAAATTATATTAGACGAGTCAGGTTATTCAAATATGTTAAAGAATAAAAAAGATTTAGAAAATGAAAACCGTCTTGAAAATTTAAAAGAACTTTTGAGAGCTATGAATGATTATGATAATTTACAAGGTTTTTTAGAACATGTTGCTCTAGCAACATCGATTGACCAAGAGTGGAATGACGATAAAGTTAATATAATGACTATGCATGCAGCAAAAGGATTAGAATTTAAAACTGTGTTTTTACCTGGTTGGGAAGAGGGTTTATTCCCTCATCAAAAATCTCTAGAAGAGAAAGGGGATCTAGCATTAGAAGAGGAAAGAAGGTTAGCATACGTAGGAATTACGAGAGCTGAAAGATATGCATACATATCTTTTGCTACCCAAAGAGTCTGGCATGGCGAATGGATGGATAGTTTACCATCAAGATTTGTAAATGAACTTCCGGATGAAGGAATTGAAAGAAATGAACAACAGGTAAAAGATGTATCTGATGAATTTGATTTTAATCAAGACAGACTTCTTGAAGATAATGATGAATTCCGAAGTCCAGGTTGGGCTAGATTAAAAAAAAAATTGATTAAATAATGGATAAATTAAACAAATTGTTGAGTAAATATAATATTGATGGATATATAATTCCAAAAAATGATGAATATTTTAATGAATATACTGACAACTCAAAAGATAGATTAAAATTTATATCAAATTTTTCAGGTTCAGCCGGTTTTGCGGTTATTTTAAAAAATAAAAAATACATATTTGTAGATGGGAGATATACAATCCAAGCAAAAAGACAAACTCATAAAAATTTTAGAGTCATTACGATCCCAGACAAATTTCCAAAAGATATCTTAAAATTTAAAAAAAAAATAATTTTAGGATTTGATCCAAAATTACATACTGAAAGACAAGTTCATTCTATGTTTAAATTTAAAAATATAATTTTAAAACCTATTAATTGTAATTTGGTTGATAAAGTATGGTTAAACAAACCAAAAGAGAGAATAAAAAAATTTTTTTTTCTCCCAGATAAAATTTCAGGAAAAAGCGTGAATAAAAAAATTTTAGAATTAAAAAAATATCTTATCAAAAGTAAATATGATTTATTATTTGTATCAGCCCCTGAAAATGTATCATGGATTTTAAATATAAGGGGAAATGATAACTTGTTTTCACCTGTAACAAACGCAAGATTATTGATAGATAAAAAAGGCAGATTAGATTTATTTACAAATCCGAAAAAAACTTCTGGGATAACTAAAGTGTTAGGTAAAAAAATATCTTTGCATGGAGAAAATAAAATAGATGAGTTTATATCTAAAATATCAAATAAAAAAATTTTATTGGATAATCAGTCTTGTTCCATTCATTATAAAAATATTTTTGAAAAAAAGAATAGAATTTTACTCCAAATGGATCCTACTTATAAATTAAAAGCTATTAAGAACAAAACTGAAATTAAAAATATAAAAAGAAGTCATTTAATTGATGGCATTGCTTTAACCAAGTTCATTTTGTGGTTGAAAAAGAACTTTAAAAATAAAAAGATCACTGAAATCTCAGCACAAAATAAATTAGAAAATTTTAGAAAAAAAAACGTATCTTATAAATATCCTAGTTTTAATACTATTTCAGGAAGCGGTCCTAATAGTGCAATAATACATTATGTGGCCTCTTCAAAAACAAACAGAACTTTAAAAAGAGGAGAGTTATATTTAGTTGACTCTGGTGGACAATACTCTTTTGGAACAACTGATGTTACAAGAACAATTTCTTTAGATAATAAATCAAACTATATAAAAGATATATTTACAAGAGTTTTAAAAGGACATATTGCGGTATCGAATTTTAAAATAAATAAAAAGACAACTGGATCTCAAATTGACAAAAATGCCAGAAAATTTTTAAAGAAAATTAAATTAGATTATCCTCATGGAACAGGGCATGGTGTTGGTTATTTCTTAAATGTCCATGAAGGTCCACATTCGATATCAAGAAATAGTAAAGTCAAATTACAAAATGGGATGGTTTTGTCTAATGAGCCTGGATATTATAAGGAAAATGATTTCGGTATAAGAATTGAAAATTTGGTCTACATCAATAAAAATAAGTTCGAAGAATTGACTGTAGCACCGATAGAAAGAAGTTTGATTAATAAAAAAATATTAAATTCTAAGGAGTTAGAATGGATAAATAATTATCATAAAAAAGTTGAAAAGAATTTATCGAAATATATTGATTTTAAAGATAAAAGTGATTTTAAAAAAGCGTGTTTACCTATCTAAAATATCGTACCATTTGTCTTCTGTTAGTATATTAATTTTAAGATCCTTGGCGGTTTGGATTTTTTTAATGGTTGGCTTTGAATTACCGATAACTAAGTAGTCCAATTTTTTTGTCACTGAACCCAATATTTTAGCACCATTTTCTTCAGCTATGGCCTTGGCCTCAGATCTGCTCATTTTTTTAAATCCTCCTGTAAACATAATATTTTTATTACTTAGTTTTCCAGATTTAATTTTTTTTTCAAAATTCTTTATACTTAAAACATTCATTAAGTTTTGAATTATTTGAGCATTTTTTGTGTTAGAAAAAAAATCTTCGATTGATTTTATTTGAGTTTCACCAATACCATCTAAATCATCCAAATTTTTTAAGATTTCTTTTCTTTTTTTTAAATTAAAAAGTTCTGAAAATTTTTCAGATCTTTTAAAAAAATTTGCTAATATTTTTGCATTTTCTTGGCCAATATGTCTTATTCCAATCGAGAAAATAAATTTGTCGAGAATTATATTTTTCGAGCTACTTACAGCATTTTTAAGGTTTTTAATTGATAAATTACCCCAACCTTCTAGTTTTTCGATTTTTTTATAATCAAGATTAAAAATATCAGAAGGGGTTTTAATAAGGCCAAGCTCCCAAAAATTATCAATTACTTTTTTTCCTAGACCTTCAATATCAAACGCATCTTTAGATACAATATGTTTTAATTTTTCTTTTGCTATAAAATTACATTCATAACCTCGAGAACATCTTCTAACTGCATCTTTTTTTTTTGTTGTAAGACTTGTTTCTTTTTTTGTCTCATGCCCGCAAAGACATTTGGTTGGAAAAATAAACTTTTTACTTTTTACCGATCTTTTACTTTTATCTACCGATAGAACTTGAGGTATTACATCTCCAGCTCTTTGAACAAGAATAGTATCATTTACTCGAATATCTTTTCTAGAAATTTCGTCCTCATTATGTAAAGTTGCATTTGACACAACTACTCCGCCAACAGTAACTGGATCAATTTTTGCAACTGGGGTTATAGCCCCGGTTCTCCCCACCTGAATTACAATTTCTTTAATTTTTGAAATTGCTTTAACTGAAGAAAATTTGTACGCGATTGCCCATCTTGGAGAGTTGGATGTAGAACCAAGTCTATTTTGCAAATTTAAGTTGTTTACTTTATAAACAATTCCATCAACATCGTAGTCTAAACTCGAACGGATATTTTCTAATTCAGAATGTGCTTTTTCTATTTCTTGAAGAGTTTTTACTTTTTTACAATATTTATTTATTGGGAAACCCCATTTTTTTAGATTTGCAAGTAATTCGGTCTGGTCTTTAAAGGTTTTTGGCTCAATTTCTCCAGCTCCATATGCAAAAAATTTTAAGGGAATTTTTTTTGTTTCTTTTGAGTTTTTTTGTCTTAATGAACCGCCCGCAGCATTTCTTGGATTTGCGAATTTATTTTTTAACTTTTCGAAATCTTTTTTTGAAATATAAACTTCACCTCTGATATCTATTATCTTAGGTGCATTAAATATTTTTTTTGGAATTTCACTAATTGTAGATAGATTTTCTGTTATGTCTTCACCAAAAATACCGTCTCCTCTTGACAAACCATAAACCATTTTTCCATTAATATATCTTAAAGATGCAGATATACCGTCAATTTTTGGTTCAGCAGATAATTCTTCCTCGGTATTAATATTTAAATAATTTTTAATTTTTTTTCCAAAATCAAACATATCTTCCTTATTGAAAGCATTGGTCAAAGATAACATTGGTTTAGAATGTTTGACTTTTTTAAACTTTTCTGATGGTTTTGATCCAACAACTTCTTCAATATTTTTTATTTCTTTTAAAAATGGGTACTTATTGGATAAATCCAAAAGTTCTTTTTTTAATTCATCAAATATTTTATCTGAGACTATTGGATTGTCTTTTTCAAAATAAGCTTCGTTAAATTTTATTAATTTTTTAACTTTATCTAAATAAAATTTTTTAATATTTTTTTTTTCAGTCATTTAGCAAAAAAATCTTTTTTATTCTATTAACAAGGTTTTTTTCCTCTTTATCACCTTCTATTTTTGCTTGTTTATAATTTTTGTTTAAAACAGTGTAAGACTTTTCATACCACTCACTTGAGTTATAATTATAACCAAGCAAAGATGCGGCTGCTTTAGCTTCATCAATTAATCCAATTCTATAATAAATTTCGACCAATCTGAATAAAGCTTCTTCAACAAAAATAGTTTTATCATATTCTTCAACAACTACTTTGAGTCTATTTATAGCGGGTATCCATTTTTCATTTTGGATATAAAATCTTGCAATTGAAATTTCTTTAGCTGCCATTTGATTTATAACAAGATCAAGTTTAAATTTTAAATCCATTGCATAATCGGTACTTGGATACTTTTTTAAAAAATCCTCAATTGCTTTTTTTGTAAAAATTAGTTTTTCTATATCTTTTTTTTCATCTAAAATTTGTTCGTAATAAATTACTGCAATTAAATAACTTGCATAATCCATGTTTTGATCGGCAGGGTATAATTTTTTAAATCTTTTTAAATTTAAAATAGCCTCATCATAAAAATTTAAAGTATAAAGGCAATAACTTGACATCAAAGCTGACTTTGCTGCCCATTCTGTTTGTGGTAATAAGGATTCCGATTTGTCAAATTTTTCTGAGGCTATTAAATATTGTCCGTCTTCCATTGATTTAAGTCCCTCTTCATAAATTGTCATTGCTTCTTGTTTGGTTGAGGGTAATTCTATATTTCTTGTTTCTTTTTTTGTGCAAGAAAAAAGAAATAGTATAAAAATTGTTATAATTAATAAACGCATTAAGTATTAATAACAAAAAAAATACTTTTCGTAAAATTGTGTTTAATTAAGCGTTTACAGCTATTCTTTTTTGATCAGAAGTGATTTTTTTTAGATTTGAGATATCTTTTACACTTTCAACAATTGTAAAATTAGTTCTGTCAGATAATATCTTTCTGAGGAAATCATTTGTAAGTAGGTGACCTCCATGCTTACATGAAACGGATCCTATAACCCTCATGCCAGCTAACATAAAGTCGCCGGCTAAGTCTAGAATTTTATGATTCACGAATTCGTTCTTTGATCGAAGACCTTTCTTATTTAAAACCTTATCTCCTTTTATCACTACTGCATTATCTAAATTACCGCCTTTAGCTAAACCAAGGGATTTAACTTTTTCAATATCTTCATACAAACAAAATGTTCTTGCAGAGTAAATATTCTCTAAATTTTTATTTTTAAAATCTACGCAATTTGTTTGAGATTTTATTAAAGGATTATTTTCATAACTTAGAGTAAAAGCAACTTTCAAGCTATCTAACGCTGGTTCTACAGATATTGACTTATTGTCTAATTTTAACTCAACTTTTTTATTAATTTTAATAAATTTTCTATTTTTATTTAATATCTTTAAGCCAGTTTCATTAATCTTTTCCACAAATTCTTTTGATGATCCATCCATTATAGGAACTTCCTCGCCGTCTATCTTGATTACTAAATTGTCTACACCACAAATATAAAGTGCTGCCATTAAATGTTCGATGGTTGAAACCGAAATTCCATGATCATTTTCTATTTTTGTACAGAGCTTAGCCGAAGAAACATTTGTATAATTTGCTTTTATCTCATTGTTATTTTTAATGTCTGTTCTCTTAAAAATAATACCTGTGTCAGCTTCAGCTGGTTCCAAGTTAATAGATGCTTTTTTGCCTAAATGAAGCCCAGTGCCTACAAAGTTTATTGCTTTGGTTAGGGTTTTTTGCTTATTTTCAAACATGTAAGAAATATACAAAAAGTTAAAATTTTCTTAAAAACAACAAATATTACAAAAAACTACAGCAAATTATTGCTTAAAAAAAACGCTCGAAAAATCTTGAAATTACTGACTTTTTTACTTTGTTTAAAGGGATGGCTTCCTTGTCCCATCCTTTAAATATTAATTCTGCAGCTCCAGAAAGAGCAAAAAAATCATCTAATTGTAATAGTTCGATCTGTGTTTTCGTGTTGCCAATTCTTAAGTTTTCATGAAATAGCTTGCCTAGATATTCTAATACTTCGTTGTCTTCAAAAAATATATCAACACTTAAGATTTTTTCATTAACATATTTTAAATTTTTATTTTTATTAAATAAATAATCTAACATTTCAATTATCCTAGCATTTATAATTTCTTTAACATGCTTAATTGATAATTTTTTAAATTCTGACTCTTGAAATAGATTTTTGTCTATATAATTTTTTCTATCAATTTTACCGGCAAAGTCTATTTTCTTAATAATTAATCTAACTTCATTTTCATTAATAGAACAAAGTTTACTAATATCGTTAATAATTGAATTAGTTCCAAATGGGAATATTTTTGTAAAGACCAAGGAAGACTCCTCAAAAAAAGAAATGCTGCTAAATTCTTTATCGAAATTTATTAATAAAAAATCTGTTTTTTTATTCTTTTTGTTTAATAAATTTATACCACATGCCAAAGGTTTGGTAATGATTCTCTCGATTTTTAAATCACAGTTATCAAATAATGCTTTAATATTTTTTAAATTATTTTTTGGTAAAGAAATAAAAGTCATATGAAGACTAAGATGGTCTCCATGTAAATTCAGAGGTATCTTGTTTTTTTTTATCTTATCTAAAATGAAATAAGAATTAATTATATGCAAAATCGAATTTTTCCTATTATTTTGAGCTATTGATATTTGAGCCTCATTCAAAATGTATTCGAGATCTCTTTTATCAACTTTAGATCCTTTGAGTTTTTTAAATCCAGATAGATTTACACTAGAAATTTCTGGTTCATTAATTACTAGAGATATATTTTTAAATGTTTGATTCGACTCCTTTTCAAGAAGCTTTATATCTTCATTAATTTTTTTTGCTGAGGTTTCAAAATCAACTATTTTACCTCTCTTGATTCCATTATTTTTATAAATTTTTTTTGATAAAATTTTATACTGAGATTTTTCATCAAATTTATAAACTAAATAACGAATATTATCGTCAGATATTTCGGCTATCAAATAGTCTTTATTCATAAATTTTATTTTAAAATAAGTTGTCCATTTATTCTGAAATCAAATATTTTAAAGTTGTTAAAATTATCTTTATCATAGATCGATATGAATTTTTCAATAGAACTTTCAAATCTTTCTGTTGGTAACTTTATAATTTTGCCGTTTTTTAAAATGATATCCCATCTATCAATACTAAAATATTTAAATTCTTCTATTAATTCTGTATCAAAATTTACTTTTTTTAAAGTTTCATAAAAATTATAAAAATTTTTTTTTGCGTTTTTGCCTGAAACTAATGGTAAGTTAATTGTTTTATCTGCACGATAATTTGAAATAGTGTTGCCCATTTCTAATAGAAGTATTTTTCTATTATTTTCGATAAGTATAGCTATTGGTTCATTTTCTTTAAGAATTATATTTAAAGTGTCTGGATAAATTTTTTTAATTTTAATCTCTTTAATAAAATTAAATTCACTAGCTATTTTTTTTAACTCTTTACTGTTAAAAAAAAAGAGACTTTCACCAAAAAATTTATTTATTTTGTTTTTAAATTTGGTTTCATTAACATTTACTATTCCATCAATATTAATGTTTTCTATTGAAAAAATTGAAATTTTTTTTTTTTGTACTGAATTGAGACTATATGTAGATAAAAAGACAAATATAAATAACCATATAAAAAAATTTTTTTTTATTTTCATCTATTAAGGCTGGAGTCGTTTACCATCCATTTGACTAGTTTTTCAAAAGAAATATTTGAATATTTCGCAATTTCTGGTACGAGAGACAGGCTTGTCATGCCGGGTTGTGTATTTAGTTCTAAAAGATAAAAAGTATCTTTATAAAATCTAAAATCGCATCTCGCAATTCCTCTACATTTAAGCAATTTATATGCCTTTTCAGAAATCCTTAGAACTTCATTGTATTTTTTTTTCTTAATTGGAGCAGGTACCAAATGAGTGGTGTTAGCTGATTTTTTATATTTAGCTTTATAATCATAAAATTTTCTCTTCGGTCTAAGTTCGATCGCACCAATAGACTTACCCCCAATTAGTGCTACCTGTATTTCTTGGCCAGGAATATATGTTTCAAATAATAAATTTTCATAGATCTTGCTTAATTTTTTAAACTCACGAATTAATGATTTAAAATTTTTACAAATTTTAACCCCTATACTCGAACCCTCGTTATTTGGTTTAACAACTATTGGAAAGCTTAACCTATTTTTTTTTATTTTTTCTCTTAAGTCAATATTCAAGTGTTGTCTTTTACAATAAAAGAAATATTTTGGTGTTTTGATTTTATTTTTTTTAAAAAGTTCCTTTGATAAATTTTTGTTCATTGCGATCATTGATGATAATACGCCAGAGTGAGTATATGGTACACCTAGATACTCAAAAAAACTTTGAACATTTCCATCTTCACCATCTTTACCATGAAGAGCATTAAATATGA
>MDTA01035377.1_pt1 | contig 12333 bp, 10 predicted proteins | sample 811151 | NCBI WGS metagenome assembly MDTA01 (sample SAMN05326648, study PRJNA326480) | marine metagenome | isolation source: seawater | place: Indian Ocean: South | collected 2010
AATTACAGTAAATTTATAAAAGGTCAATACAATGTGATTGGTTCTTTAAAAAATAATAGAATTAAAACTAATCAATCCTCTAAAAGATTTAAATTTCTTTTTATTTCTGAATATAGAAATAAAAAAGATTTTGGAAAAAATCCTTCTTGGGATGATTATTTTGAAACAGAAAAAAAAGTAGTTCCTTATTTATATTCTTTTGCAGAAAGAAGAAATATATTGTTAAGTATTTGTTCAAATACTTTCAATTATAATGAAGAGAAAAAATTTTACTCAGATTTGATACATGGCAACAATTGGGAACTGCTAGAGCGCAAAAATGATGAGTCAAGTTATAATTATATAGATATGTCGGAATTTATTATCTTTATATCTACCGCAATAGGATATGAAGCGATATCCAGAGGTTCAAAAGTGGCAGCTCTCACTGTAAGATCAGAAACAACTAAAATAAAAAGTCATAAATTTGGCTGGCCGTACCACTTTGAAAAAAATTTTGATGACTTTTGGATAAATTATTTTGATAAAAAGAAATTTGATCTAATATTAAATAATTTTTTAGATATGCCTAAAGAAAAATTTTTAGAATTAGTTAAGATAAAATATGATTATTTACTTCCTTTTGATCCAGGAAATGAAAAATTAATTAAAAAAATGAGATATCTTGATATCATTAAATGATACTTTAGAAATTTTTTATTCTCTCGTTGATTTTACTTTCTTTTAAAAAATTTACTTTACTTTTATAATTTACATTAAATATTTTTTCGTATTTTTCATTTGTTCCTAGCAAACAATTCTTACAAACTAAGTTATCTAGTTTTTTTTCTAAATGTCTTTTTCTTAAACTCTTTATTATTTGATTATTCCAAATCTCACCTATGGAAAATTTTGTATTCTTATAATCTGCGTAAACAAGATCCAATTCATAATCGACTGCACAAGCAGTTATAAATCCTTCACAAGTTAATATTATTCTATCCCAAAGAAAACTACAGGGTGAAATTTCATCAGGTTTCTTCTGATTATTAGCTGGCGAAGAAATTTTTTTTATATCTTTAGTAAACCTACCACCTTGTGTTCCTGCTGGGATTACCATGCTTGCTGACAGATATTTATCAAAAGTTTTTTTGAATAGATCTATTTCATTTTTAGTTTTATCTGTATATATGAAAGAACCTAACATTTCTAAATTTATATTTTCACTTTTTTTCCAATTCCATATATCGATAATATTTTTTTTTACTTTCTCAAAATCATCTTTTCCATGAACTAATTTATAGTTTTCTTTTGTGGATGAATTAATAGAAAATTTAATACTATCAAGTCCATTTCTATAAGCCTCTTGGACTCTTTTTAAATTTGCTAAAGAGCCATTTGTTGTAACGTAAACTCTTTTAATACCCACACTCTTAGCAGTTGAAATAAACCAATTGATATCTTTTGTTAAAAAAGGCTCACCAGTTGCATAAAGTCCAAGTTCTTCCATTCCCAAACTTACGGAGTCTTTTACAAATCTTTCATAAACCCCTTTATCCAAAGAATTAATTTTCCTTTTCATTCTTGGGCTATTACAAAAAATACATTCATGGTTGCAAGCGTTAGTAAGTTCTATCAGACAGTTTTTTGGGAATTCAGCAACAACTTCAAATTTTTTTGGAAGTTGACTAGCTCTTTTGTGAATTATTGATCTATATTTTTCGTTAATATCAACATCAAATAATTCTTTATTAAAAGGTTTGCTCATTTTAGATAATTTATATTATATACACTTTTAATCAAATTTAAGTAAATTGAAACAAGTTTAGTGTGAATTACATTCAATTTGGACAAAATTAAAGCATAATTTATAGTAAATAATATTCAAATAAAATAATTAATAAAACAATGACATTTCTTAAAGAAGGTATTGAAAATCTAAATTTCTTTTTAAATCACAAATTTAAAAGAAAATTTTTTTTTATATTTGTTCTAACGCTTTTTGCTTCGGTTGTTGAATTAATTGGAATTGCAAGTTTGCCATTATTAGTTGGAATTTTTTTTGAAAATTCAATTAATCCAATCATTTCGAAATTGCAAATGATTTTCAAAATTGAAAACCCTCTTTTATTGATTTCTACAATTATACTCTTTGTATTTTTATTCAAAAATATTTTTCTTTCAATAGTCTATTTTGTGGAGGAAAAATTTAGCAAAGACTTAAATATTTTTCTTAAAGATAAAATTCACAATGGTTATTTAAGCTTGCCATTTAAATATTATTTAAATGATAATCCATCGACATTTACAAGAAATATTCTTGACGATACAGAAAATGTAAACTGGTATTTTAATGTGTTGATTTTACTTCTAAGAGAGTCAATTACTGTAATATTTATTGCTTCATACCTTATATTTACTGATTATAAAATTACATTGAGTTTGATAATTTTTTTTACAAGTATCACGTTTTTATTTTATTTTTCACTCAAATATAAAATTACAAAATTCAGTAAAAATGATTTAATGTACAGAAAGTATCAACTTAAAACTTTAACCCAAGTATTTGAAACAATTGAGATAATAAAGATTTTAAATAAATATGATTTTTTTAAAAATAAATTTAGAGAATATACAACTTTAAAAGAAAAATATAATTTTTATATAAATTATCTAAATAGGCTTCCAAGATTAATTTTAGAATTATCCGCAATTTTTGCCATTGTGTATGTTATATTTGTATTTGCATTAGATGATATTGAAAGTAAAAATTTCATAACTTATTTAACTTTATTAATTGTTTGTATAGTGCGTTTTATACCAGCATTCACTTCAATCACAAACTCTGTTGTGATAATCAGAAAAGTCAATGTGTCAGTAGAAAGATTAAGAGGTATAATTGAATTAATAAATAATAATAAAACTTTTTCAAAAATTCACTCTGAAGAAATAAGCAAATCTTCTCAAAAAAATATTGAAATTAATAATATTGATTTTTCATATTCTCAAAATAAGAAAGTTATCAAAAATTTATCATTAAAAATTTATGAAAAAGACAATATCGCTTTAGTTGGTTCATCAGGTAACGGTAAATCAACTCTTGTAAAAATTCTTTTAGGATTGCTAATGCCAACAAGTGGAGAAATAAAATACAATTCTAAAAATATTCAAAAAGATGTAAAATCTTGGCAAAAAAAAATAGGCTATATTCCTCAAAAAATTTATTTACATGATGAAAGTATTAAAAATAATATAGCTTTTGGTGTTAATGAAAAAGACATAAATTATAAAAAACTTGAAGAGGTAATTAAGCAAACAAATCTTGAAGAATTTATAAATAATCTATCAAAAGGTATAGATACAAACGTTGGTAATCAAGGATCAAATATATCAGGTGGACAATTACAAAGAATTGGAATTGCAAGAGCATTATATGCTTCGCCAGAAATATTGATAATGGATGAGGCCACGAATTCTTTAGATGAAGAAACTGAAAAAAAAGTAATTGAGTCTATAAATAGAATTGATCAAATTAAAATAAAAATTATTATCTCTCATAGACAATCAACAGTTAATAGTTGTAATAAAATTTTTTTACTCGATAAAGGAAATATCAAAAAAATTAAATAATAAAATTTTTATTAAATAATGAATCAATATTTATGATTGTGAGTGGATCTTCAGATAAAGGTGCTATTAATTATCTCAAGGCATTAAATAATAGAAATATTTTTATAATTGAAGATGTTAGAAAAATTTCTAAAATTTATAAAGGCAAAAAACCAAAATTGATTATAACTGGCTCTGCGTTCAGAAAGTCAATTGATAAAAGATTATTTAGATTTGCTCAAAAAAAAAAAATATTGTCAATTTCTGTTGTAGAACACTGGACCAATTTTAAAAGTAGATTTAAAATTGGTAATAAATTTTATTTTCCTGACTTTATATTTGTAAATGACAAATTTGCCTTTAATTTAGCAGTTAAAGACGGGATTCCCAAAAAAAAACTTATAATTCTGGGTAATGCATACTTTGAAAATTTAGCTAAGAAAAAAATTCATAAATTTAGAAATAGAAGAACAAAAAATTTTGATCATTTATCTCCAAAAACTATATTATTTATATCTGAAAAGATTAAAGGAGAAAAAAATCTTAAAAGAGAATATTCATCAGATGAATTTGAAACAATAAAAAAAATTATTAAATTTAAAGATAGAAAAGATAAATTGATAATAAAATGTCATCCAGAGGAGAAAAAAAAAAAATTTCAGGTTTTCAAATCCAAAAATATAATTATAAAAAAAAATTTATCTTTCGAAGAAATGATATTTTTGCCAGACTACATTATTGGTATGAAATCTATATTATTACTAGAATTAAGTTTATTTAGAAACGATATTATAAGCTTTAGACCGAAAAAAGATTTATCATTTATAGGAGAAAAACTCAAAGTAGTAAAATTAATTAGAAATGTTAAAAAATTATTTTACCCTTTAATTAAAAATGATAATAGATTTTTCAAAACATATTTTGATGGTTCATCTAAAAAAATAAATCTATTTTTAAAAAATAAAATTAATGAAAAAAAATAAAAAAAAAATTGCAGCTATCATTCAAGCAAGAATGGGTTCAAAAAGATTTCCTGGAAAAGTTATGAAAAAAATTTGTAATAAACCTATTATACAGTTACAAATTGAGAGATTAAGAAAAAGTAAATATATAGATGAAATTATACTTTCTACATCAACAAGCTCAAAAGATAAGATATTAAAAAATTTTTGTGAAAAAAAAATGGGTATAAAAGTATTTGCTGGATCAGAAAATGATGTGCTAGATAGAGTTTCTAAAACAGTAAAAAAATTTAATGTAGATATACATGTAGAGTGTTTTGGAGATTCACCATTGGTTGATCCAAAATTAATAGATCAATTTTTAAAGAAATTTAAAAAAATTAAAACTGATTGTCTTACAAATACCTTAAAAACAACTTATCCACCTGGTCAAGAGATATTTATATCTAAAGGAAAAAAATTAAATGAGTTAGATAGAATGATTAAAAAAAATGATATTTTAAGAGAGCATGTTAGTTTTAATTTTACTAGATTTCAGGATAAATTTTCAATTTTTAATATTCATTCACCAAAAAAATATAATTTTCCAGAAATATATATGGAAATTGACCGACCTGTAGACTTAAAATTTTTAAAAAAAATTTATAATTATTTTGATAAAAAGAAAAAAATTTATTTTAGTTTAGATGAGATACTTAAATTTCTAAAAAAAAATAGTGAATTACCCAAAATCAATAACAAAGTATTTAGAAAATGGAAACTCTTAAGATAAAAAATAAATTTAAAGCAATAGTTGTGGGATGTGGTAAAATTGGCTTTGGAAATAAAAAATATTTAGTTGAAAGTCATGCTTACAATTATCACGAAAGCAAACAAATATCATTGGTTTGTGGAGTAGATATAGATAAAAAAAAATTAAAGGAATTTTCAAGAATTTTTAAATGTGAAACCTCAAATAATATTTTATATGCATTAGAAAAATATAATCCCGACATCATTTCAGTTTGCACTCCTGATAAATCTCACTTTAAAATTGTAAATCAAATTTTAGAGTCAAAATATAAGCCATCAATTATATTCTTGGAAAAACCTTGTTTTCAAAATATTAAAGAATTTAATATAATAACAAAAAACCTAAAAAAATTAAAAACAGAAATAATAGTAAATCATTCACGTAGATTTAATAAAAATTACTTAAAATTGAAAAATATGATTCAAAAAAATTATTTTGGTAAATTTTTAAATTCACAATCAATTTATTACAATGGATGGTTACATAACGCTATTCACTGTGTTGATGAATTAAGTTTTCTTCTTAACAGATCTTTTAAGATTTCTAAAGTATCTAAAACTTTATTCTTTAAAGATTCAAAAAATCTTAATTATGACGTAGTATTAAAAACTACTGACAATAAATCAAAATTGCTTTTTTTAAGTGTAGATGAAAAGGATTATCAGATATTTGATACCGATATGAGATTTGAAAAATTTAGAATACTTATAGAAAATTTTGGAGAAAATATTTATATACAAAAAAAAATTAAGAATAGACTTAATGAAAATATTCTCACAAATAAAAAAATTTTATTTAAAAAAGCTAAATTGAGTAGTATGAAATATTCAATTCAATTAATTGAAAAATATCTTAATACAAAGAATAAGATTTTTTTGTTCAACTTGAGAATGAATGATATTAAAAATACAATGAAAATAATGTGGAATGTAAAAAAAAAATATGAAAATAAAATTTAACAGATCTAAAAACTTAGCTATTTATGGTGGAAAAAAAATTAGAAAAAAAAATGGCAAAATAATATTACAACTAATAAGGATGAAGTTGCTGCAGCTATCAAAGTAATAAAGGGAGGAAATTTATCATTATTTGAAGGATCTCATAATGCTGAAAAACCTTTTTCTTTTGATGGAGGTCCATTTGTCAAAAAACTAGAAAAAGATTGGTCTAAATATTATAAATCAAAAAACTCTATTTCTTTTAATAGTGCTACATCGTGTTTATTTGCTTCTATTGGCGCCTTAAAAATTGGTTATGGAGATGAAGTCATAGTTTCACCATACACAATGACAGCATGTGCTCTTGCTCCATTAATTTATGGTGCAATACCTATATTTGCAGACGTTGAAATAGAAACTGGATGTTTAGATCCCCAATCGATTAAACAAAAAATTACTAAAAAAACAAAAGCAATAATTGTTGTTCATCAATTTGGTTTCCCTGCAAATATGAAAGAAATAGTAAAGATTGCAAAAAAGAATAAAATCAAGATTATAGAAGATTGTGCACAGGCACATGGTACTAAATTTAAAGGAAAGTATGTTGGAACTTTCGGTGACATAGGAATTTTTAGTCTCAATGTGAATAAAGCAATTCAATCTGGTGAGGGAGGCATTTGTATAACAAATTCAAAAGATTTGGCTTTTAGACTTCAATTGATTAGAAATCATGGTGAAGCAGTCGTAGGACCTGCAAAATATAAAGACATAACTAATATTGCGGGATTTAATTACAGGATGACTGAATTGACTGCAGCAATAGCAACAAATCAACTTAAAAAATTAAAAAAACTTAATTTGCATAGGCTTCGTTTAGTAAAATATTTTTTAAAATCAATTAAAAAATATAACTTTTTAGATCCAATGGAGTCTAGAAATGAATGTAAGAGTTGTGATTGTAAAAAAAACAAAAGATGTGTTAGCACATTTTATGTTATGCCAATAAAATTTAAGAAAAATTTTATTAACTTAAGTAGAGATGAGTTTATTAAAATTATAAATTTTGAAGGCGCAAAATTTTACAAAGGTTACGTAAAACCTTTATATTTACAACCTTTATATCAAAAGAAAAAATTGTTTAAATTTGGTTATCCATTTTCTGCAAAAGAAAACCTAGGGGCAAATATCAATTATAGAAAAGGATCTGCTCCAATTGCAGAAAATTTATATTTTAATGAAATGATTTTAAATGAGCATATTAGACACCCTCACACAATGAAAGATGTAAAAGATATAATAAATATTTTTGAAAAGGTATGTAAGGCTTGAATGAAAAAAAAGGTATCAAATTTTACAGGAGGAATAAAAGGTATAAGATATTGTAACAGATGTTGCTTTCCAGCAACAATGGATGATATTTCATTTGATAAACTTGGTATCTGTAAATCTTGTCAGTCATCAGAAGATAAAATGTCTATAGACTGGAAACAGAGAGAAAAAAAATTTAGAAAATTAGTTGATATAGCAAAAAAAAAATCAAAAAGTAATTATGATTGTGTTTTACCTATATCTGGTGGTAAGGATAGTTTTTTTCAAGCTCATATATTAGTTAAAAAATATGGTTTAAAACCACTAGCAGTTACTTTTAGTCACAATTGGTACACAGAAGTTGGAGTTTATAATTTGCATAGATGTTTAGAGGTGTTTAATTTGGATCATAATCAATTTACACCGGCAAGAAAATTAGTAAATAAACTAGCAAAAAAATCGATATCAGCGATAGGCGATTCATGCTGGCATTGTCACTCTGGCGTTGGAGCATTCCCTCTTCAAATAGCAACTAAATTTAATATACCTCTTCTTGTTTGGGGGGAGTCAGTGTCTGAGAATGACGGAAGAGGGAGATATTCATCGCCCAAAATAAAATTTGATAGAGATTATTTTACTAAAGTATCTGCCAAACTTACACCAAATAAAATGGTAGATAAAAATATATCCAAAAAGGATGTTCAACCTTTCCAATTGCCCAGTAAAGAAGAGATTAATTCAAAAGGTGTTTTTGGAATACATATAGGGGATTATTTTTTTTGGGATGATGAAAGACAAGTAGAATTTATTAAAAAAGAATATGGCTGGAAGGAAACAAAAATGGAGGGAACCTATAAAAGATATAAAAGTGTTGAGTGTGTAATGTCAGGAGTGCATGATTATTTGTGTTATTTAAAAAGAGGATTTGGTAGAAGCACTTGGCAAGCTGCAGTAGATATAAGAAATGGAATTTTAAGTCGCGATGAAGCGTTCAATCTAATAGATCATTTTGATACAGAAAAACCTGGTGCACTTGAATATTTTTTAAAAACTACTGGTATGAGTGAAAATGATTTAATTGGGATAATGAGAAAGAAAAAACATAAACTTTTGAAATCAATCAAACTGAAGATTAAAATAAATAAAAAAAAGAAAAAAGAAGATTTTTTACCCTTTTATGAGAAATTAATCAAAAAACACTTAAGATCTTAATGAGAGATATCTTTCTGAAGAAATCTATACCTGAGATATTAAATTTGATCAAGAAAAAAAAGATTAATTTGGATCATATTCTTAACGAAACAAAAAAAAAATATAAAACTTATCAAAAAAAAATTTGCTCATGGAAATCTTTTGATCATAAAATATTAAAAAAAAAATTAATCGAATCTGAACAAAGGTATAAATTAAATAAAGCATCTCAATTAGATGGAATTCCGTTTGGGGTAAAAGATATTTTCAATACAAAAGAATTTAATACTGAAATGGGATCAAAAATATGGAAAAATTTCCAACCTGGAAACAATGCGCGTGCTGTTGACAGCTTAGAGGCGAATGGAGCTATTGCTATAGGAAAAACTATAACAGCTGAATATGCAGTTCACAAACTTAATGAGACAAAAAATCCGCATAATTTGTCAAGAACACCCGGAACATCTTCAAGCGGTTCCGCAACTGCAGTTTGTACTGGTGACGTTCCATTTGCTCTGGCATCACAAACCGCAGGTTCCATTATAAGACCTGCAAGCTTTTGTGGTGTATGGGGAATGAAACCCTCTTTTGGATTAATTGCAAGAACCGGTGTTTTGAAAACCAATGATACTTTGGACACAATTGGATTTATGACATCTAATATATATAATTTAAATATAATTTTAGAAAACATTAGATTAAAGGGACCCAACTATCCATTAATTTATAAAAATATTGATAAAAAAAAAATTGTCCCAAAAAAAAAATTTTTGATTGGTTTTTTAGAAACAGATCTATGTGATCAAATGGAATATTACGTAAAAAACACAATTGAAAATCTAAAGTCAAAAATGTCAAAAAACAAAAAATATGCTATAAAAAAAGTTAGATGGCCAAAAAAATTATTTGGTTTAAAAAAAGTTCATAGTACCATTTACGATAAGTCCTTATCATATTACTTCAATAAAGATCTCAACAATAATGATCTTTCAACTACGATGAAAGAAATAATAAAAAAAGGAAATAAGATAAAAAGCAATGAATATGTCAACTCATTGAATATACAATCTGAGGTAATAAGAACTATAGATAAAATCTTTAAAGGTTATGATATAATTTTTACATCATCAACTGCCGGATCAGCAGTAATGAGAAATGAAAAAGAACTAAATGATTCATCGCTTATCTGGACATTAGCGCATATACCAAGCGTAAATATTCCTATAAACACTTGTCCAAATGAAATGCCGTTTGGTATTCAAGCTATTGGTAGAAAATGGACAGATTTTAATTTAATTAATGTATTAGAGAATTTAGAAAAAGATGGAATAATTAACTCAAAAAATCTTAAATTGCAATTTTAATCAATGAGAAAAAATATTATTAAATACTGTAGTGTTTGTCTTAATCATACTGGATTATTTAAAAAAAAAGGTTTTGAAAAAATAAGATCAAAACCCAATAAATTAAAAAATGGCATTTGTACCGTTTGTAGTTATGAGAAGTTAAAAAAGGATAAAAAAATTGATTGGAATAAAAGACAAGAAATTTTAAAAGAAATTACCTCCTGGGGAAAAAAAAATAGAACATCAAACTATGATTGTATAGTTCCAGTTAGTGGGGGAAAAGATTCGCTAAAACAAGCATTGATAGTTAGAGATAAACTAAAATTAAAACCTTTGTTGGTAAATTGTTGTTATCCCCCAGAACAAATTTCAGAATTAGGAGCAAAAAATTACTCAAACATGGTTAAAAATGGATTTGATTCTATTTCAGTGACATTAGACCCTGTCAAATGGAAAAATTTAATGAAACACAGTTTTCTTAAATTTGGAAATTGGTGCAGATCAACCGAAATGGCTTTATATGCAATTCCAGTTCATATTGCTTTAGCTTATAAAATAAAACTTTTATTTTATGGAGAAAACTTTTTATATACAGTTGTGCATGGAACACAAGATGAGGGGGAAGATTGGGATGCTAAATATATTTCTTTAGGTGGAAATACCACAAAAGGAGGCCCAAAAAGTTTAAAATTCAAAAAAGCAAAAAAGCTTGACTATTATTTTTACAATTATCCATCACTTAGTGAAATTGAAAAAGCAAATATGAAAATAGTATATCTGGGTTGGTTTTTTAAAGATTGGTATGGATTCAATAATGCAAAATTTTCAATAAAAAATGGACTTCAAAAAAGAAAGAAAAATAATCCTGCAAAAACTGGTGATTTATGGGGTGTAAGTTCTTTAGATGAGGACCATACTCTAGTAAATCATCACATAAAATATTTGAAAAAAGGTTATGGCTTAGTAACAGATCAAGTTTGTGAGGGAATTCATCAAGGATTATTTTCAAGAAAAGAGGGAATTCAATTACTTGAACGATATGATGGAAAAGTAGATGAAATTTATATAGATAAATTTTGTAAATATCTTGAGATTTCAAAAAAAACTTATAATGACACTGTAGACAAATTTGTGAATAAGGACTTATTTGAAAAAAAAAGAGGTAAATGGGAAAGAAAATTTAAAATACTATAATGGAAATATCAATTTTAAATTGTGGAGTAGGAAATTTAAATTCAATTAAAAACTCTTTAAATTATCTAAAAATTAGAAATAAATTTGTAAATACAAAAAAACAAATCAAAAGTTGTAATTCACTAATATTGCCAGGTGTAGGTTCATTTTTTCAAGCAATAAAGAATATTAAAAAATATGATTTATATGACTCAATTTTAGAACATGCAATTATAAAGCAAAAACCTATATTAGGAATTTGTCTTGGAATGCAATTATTATTTTCCGAGTCAAATGAAATTCAAAGAGAAAGTGGATTTGGATTAGTAAAAGGTAAAATTAGAGAAATTAATAAAAAAAAAAATACTAAGATACATGATTTAAATGTTGGTTGGCAAGATATTCAAATAAAAAAAAAAAGTAGAATTTTTAATGGTATTCAGAATAATGAAAGTTTTTATTTTTTACATTCTTATACTGTTTATGATTTAAATAAGTCCAACATAACTGCAAACTATACAGAAAATAACAGACAAATAGTAGCTGCAATTTGTAAAAAAAATATTTTTGGTGTTCAATTCCACCCAGAAAAGAGTGGATTACAAGGTCTTAAAGTTTTAAAAAATTTTGCAAAATTAAGTTAATTTATGAAATCGAGAATTATTGGAGTAATAAATATTTTAAATGGTATAGCTGTTCAGAGTGTAAATTTTAAAAAATTTCTTCCAATTGGTAACCCTAAAATAGCTTTGGAATATCTTTATAGTTGGGGAATTGATGAAATTGTTTTATTGAATATCACCAGAAATAGTGAAAATCTTAAATCAGTTCCAAATTTATTAAAGAATTGTTTTGTGCCTATTTCAATAGGAGGAGGGATTAATTCAATTAAAGATGTTGATTTTCTAATTAAAAATGGAGCTGATAAGGTGATAATTAACACAAACTTAATAAATAATAAAAAATTACCTATAGACATATCGAAAAAGTATGGAAAACAATCTTTAATAATCTCAATAGATGTAAAGAAATTA
>MDTA01120634.1_pt1 | contig 12333 bp, 2 predicted proteins | sample 811151 | NCBI WGS metagenome assembly MDTA01 (sample SAMN05326648, study PRJNA326480) | marine metagenome | isolation source: seawater | place: Indian Ocean: South | collected 2010
ACACACGATATGGCGCTTGCGGATAATGAGGGGGTTGTCTCCACTAGCATTATTTACTCCGACCTTGCGGGAAATTCAAATGGTGATGGAGATGCAACAAATGATAGTTACAATGATGGTGCGTATACAGCAAGAACTGATTTAACCAGTGTTACCTACGATCGGACTAAGCCTTATTTCTCAATCGATGCTAATTGCGCTGATTGTGCTGTTACAATGGCATCTATTGATAATGTGTCAAATACCCATGCCACCCAAGGGGATAGGGTTAGACTCACGCTTGTGCCATCAGAAAACTTAAAAGACGGATCAGTCTCTGTCACTATGGCTAGTAATCTGGTGACTGATGATGCTGGAAATACCACATCAGGGTCTGGCGATGCAGCAACAGTTGATGGGGCAAATCGTTCATGGACAGCAACACATACTTTAGACCAAAATGACACAGAGGGGTCTATTTTTTTTACAATCACAGCGACGGACCTTGCTGGAAACTCCTTAGCTGCGACAAGAACTGGCCTAACAAGTGGGGATAGAATAGTTTACGATCGGACTCCACCAACTGCGACTCCGACTCTTATCCTATCATCAAATAATCCTAATAATTCTGGTGCTACCCAATATGCCATACTAGACAATACCGTAAGTTTAAGTATAACAGCGACAGATCCGATTTTGGAGCCAACAGTTACAATAGCGGGGACAGTTGTAGATTTAGTAGATGCTGCTGCCAAGGCAAATTGGGATGCTAATTACACGGTTGCAGCTGATGCTACCGCAGATGCAGATGGGAAAATACAATATCAGCTTACTCTTAAAGATCAAGCATACAATGAAACTCAAATTGCACTTACAAATGTTGGATCTGATGGTTCTGAGGTTTTGTTGGATTTGGTGAAGCCAAATGTGACAGATGACGGAACTTATATCAACATATATTCCAACAATGATAACACTGAGCTCGCTAGTCCAGGAGATAAAATAACATTAAAAATGAAATTTAGTGAAACTTTGGGATCTGATCCGATAGTAAAAATATTAAATAGAACCATAGCAGATGTTACCGGTCCTGATGCTGGCGTTTACACTGCCGAGCTCACTGTAAGTACAAATGAAGATGATAATGGAGGGGCAGGGACAATCATTAATAACGCAACCTCAAATTCTGCAATATTATCCATAACGCAAATTAAAGATGCTGCAGGAAATCAGTCTAACCCAACGGAGATTACTGCAACAACAACCGGTACGGTTACATTTGACAAAACGGCTCCCCAATTCGCAGCAGGGAATGGCGTTGTTATGACTTCCGACGCCAATGATTATGATGACACCGACCAAATAATTTACGCCAAGCAAGGGGATAAAGTGATAATTACAATCACTGCAGATGAGGCCATACTTGACCCGAACGCATCTACAAATATTTCTATGATGGGTGCCACAGCTGATATTAACTGTACTGCTATTGATGGTGTGAATGCATTTCAATGCGAAAAAGAGTTGACTGCAGGTCACTCCGCCGGCGCTATTGCATTTTCAGTTTTGATTAATGATCTGGCGGGAAATCAATCGGCTGTTACAAAATCTGCCGTTGAGACTGGTGGGAATGTCGTCCACTATGACAAAACCGCACCCTCTGTAAATACCATTAGTTTTACCTCTCCTAACAATACCTCAAGCTCAGCCTATGCTGTACCGGGTAATATGATGCTATTAACTTTCGTCACAGATGAGAAAATACAAGATCCCACAGTTACGATTGCAGGAGCTGAAGCGATAGTCTCGAACGCAGCCACCGATGGTACTCCAGCAACCGATAAAAAGACTTGGAGGGCCACCTACACGTTAACAGGAGATGAGACGTTTGACACGAGCACAAACCCCGCAAGAGTGCCATTTTCAATCACCTTCAGCAACTATGCTGATATTTCTGGTACTGAGGAAACGCACACAAGATACACAGGGATACATGGTGGTGATGCTGTTGAGTATGATTCAGATGCACCAGCTTTAACCGTTACTAGCTTTCAAAATACAGAAAACTCCGATGGAGAGGCTGTGATTAGTCCTTTGTTTGCAAGAGCGGGATCTAAGGTAACTCTGCTAATTAATAGTACTGAAGATTTGGATGTTAATACAATTACAGCTACAGTCTGTGGTTTAGATGAAACCGCTGCAACTAATCCACCTATTGTGACTCTAATAAATAACAATAGGACGATTAAAGTAACGAAAGTTTTAGGTACCCAAGCAGCCGAGATCGCCTCTCTGGACGCCGACGGCTTTATTGATTTTAGTATTTTTGCAAGGAATACATTTGGATTCGCAATCGCAGAAAACATAACAAAAGATGACATTACCGGCAGTAGTGTAAAATATGATAGAACCAATCCATCAATTAATGATTTTTCAATATCATCTAGTGGCGGTCAGGCAATGGTTGGAGGAAAGCTATATGCTAAAAAAGATGATGTTGTGACAGTTACTGTGACCGCCGATGAGGACTTGGACACACCATCAATTTTAATTGGAGATCAGGCTGTCGGAGGTGAGATTACGGTGGCTAATGTCGATGGGAATGCAAAGCAGTGGACAGCAACCTATAAGATGGGCTCTGCAGCCGCAGGAACAGATCAGGATGGCACTATATCAGTTGCTATGACCTATACTGATCTTGCAGGCAATTCGGGTACAGTAAAATCTCAGACAGACCTTGCAAACTTAATGGTTTATGATAAAGTTGCACCAAGCTTTGAGATAAATAATGCAACAACTGTTGTGATTTCTTCGAACAATACTGGATCTAATTCTAGTATCCAAGCAGGCTCAAGAGCCAAAATTGGTGATAACCTTTCGCTTCTTTTTAAAATAACCGATGTTGGGGGAATACCTGGATCGGATGATGAGAATTTTACAGTTTCGATCGGTGGGGTTACGGAACAGGTTACTTTATCGGATCCTGCTGTAGATGGAAATACGACAACCTATACGGCCTCTTTTAATAGCATTCCTGACATATCAGCAGGTGTGGAAGCGGGCGGCGATATAAATTTTTCCATCGCAATTAGTGATTATGCGGGAAATAGTGCTCTCTACGGAGATGATACACTTGCAGCCGATGGGGGTGCTAACGTTATCTTTGATAATACTGTGCCAACAATTGGTACTTTAACCATAGTCTCATCTACCGCAAAATATAACAATACAGACTATGCTAAGGTCGGAGATCAAGTAACTCTAAGTTTTACTGTCACTGAAAATGATGCAATCTTAACAGGCAAGCCTATTTTAAAAATCGCTGGTGATTTATGCAGTAACGCAGCTGGAGGCAATACTCAAGTCATGTCGCTTTCTAATGATCAAAATGGTAACGGGGAGTGGGATACAGGTGATAGCTTTAGCGCTACTTACGTATTGCAAAACTCCGACCAAGAGTGTGCCGATAATAACGATCGTTTAAAGTTCTCTGTATATGTGGATGACATTGCTGGAAATAGATCTGTTGTCAAAACAGCGGTTGACACAGATGACGGCACCTATGTGGTTTTTGATAAAACCAACCCTACTGTAAATACAAACATTCTTGATGGTTGCAAAATATTTTGCAACACTGCCAGTACTTTATCTGCAAAACACATAAAGGCAGGTACTCTGGCTTCGCCTGAAACTTTCCAGTTACAAATTACTTTTGAGGAAGTCGTGAAACAGCCGACCATTCTTTTTGACTTTGAGCCCACAGATAAAAGCCCTAATACAATTTCAACAGTGGATAATCAGACTTTTCTAGCAACTCTTTCTCTGGATACTGACGACGTAATTCCGACCTCTAATAATGATACGATTTTTTTCACAGTGAATTTTGAAGATTATGCAGGTAATGCTGGTGTTCAGCATTCTACTACCACAGATCAGAGCTATGTAGTTTTCGATAAAACCGCTCCAAGTCTAACTACATTAAGCATATCCTCAAATAATTCTTGGGATGATCTCTATGATATCAATCATCCTAAGAGTCCAAACAACTATGCAAAAACAGGAGATCAGGTTGTGGTGACTGTTACTGCAGATGAGGCATTGCATGGGGGAGACGGAGTTAGTAATGGTGTTGTTGCTAAGATAAAAACTGCAAACGCAACTTTTACGCCTGTTGATTTAGTTGCTTCATCAAATAATGACAAAACTTGGAGTAATACATATCTTATGCAGCCAGGAAATCTGGAAGGTGTTATCGATTTTACCCTTACAATAACTGATTCAGCGGGGAATGTTTTACAGGGTCTAACTAATGCAAACATCAACAATGGTACATCGATTCAATATGATGAAACATTGCCTCCGATGACAGGTGTGTCTATTTCGCTCTCGTCTGGAAGCGATACAGGTATAGACAACTCAGATTTATTGACTAATCTATCAAGCCCCAAATTTGATTTATCTGGTCTCACAGTTGGTGATAGTGTCTATATTATAGCTTCTAATGATACTCTCTACAGAAATGTTGTAGGGGTCGGTAGAACTTCATTAACAGATTTATCCCTCACCTCCACTCTGGCGCATAATATAACTCCAGGTTATGAGGTAAAAGTGAGTCAGAGAGATCCTGCGGGCAATCTATCTGCTCCGGGCAGTGATCCAACATTAACACTTTTAGTTGATTTGGTTGCGCCCAATCCCGGAAGTGCACCAAATTTAATTGATAATGATGATAGCGGCTGGTCTTCTACTGATGATGTGACAAAAACTGCCCAACCAAGTTTTGAGATCACTGGTCTGACAACTGTATTAGACTCTATTGATCTTTATGTTGAGGGCGTCAATCCTGTGTCTGCACCTGTTATTGTATCTAAAGAAAGAATGACTAATCAATATACCCATACAATGCAGGTTGATGATGCGATAGTAGCCGGAGGAAGGTATAATGTTTATTATAAATTAAATGACAACGCAGGCAACACCAGCTCTGGTAGCGACACGCTAAGTGTAAAGTTTGATTTTATTGCTCCGCAGCAACCAGGGCAACCAGATCTTTTACAGAATACAGATCTGGGGGAAGCATCTGATGATAATAAAACAGATACGAACAAAGTAGCAATTAAGATAGATTATAAAGAGCCTAATACTAGAGGATATTTATACAGAGTTAGGGTGGATAATACGCCCGTTGATACGACCCTTGTTCTAGGCACCTATTCTGTTTCTGGGGATTTAATTGTTGGGCTAGATGGAACCAAAACATATAATCTTGAAGATGAGGTTACTGATGGAGATTCTTCTAGGTATGTTTACTATCCAGTTATTATTGATTCTGCAGGTAATTCAACAGAGGGTCCGGATCTGACAATGTGGTACGATTTTAAAGACCCAAGTGGAATCATTACCTATAGTGATCCGGATGATACAGTATATGCAGGTAATTCTTCAACTGTTGCTTCGTTAAGTTTTAATGAACCACTATCAATTTCACCAAGACCAACAATTACCCTAGTATACCCAGAAAATGGAGGCACAGTTGGGCCTGTAAACCTTGTAAACGACGATAATGGTGTCAACAAGAAATGGCGCTACACAATAAACCTAGATGATCCAGCATACCAGGAAGTTGATGGGTATATGATTGTTAATATCGATGCTGATGATGTTGCGGGCAATCCCGTTACACCGGTCCATCTCGCAAACGATAGTCTGCTTTTTGATAATACTAATCCAAAATTTAGAAATATATATCCTAGTGATAGCTCCTATGTTAACAGTTTAGATAAATTCCATTGGTTTCTTACTGATATGCCTATGAACTCTGGATTGCAATCCGGAATCGTTTATTTCGACAACCAAACAATACCTTCAGTACCTGATATCCAAATTTCTCTAACAGGTACTGAACTTACAAATATAAACTTTATTACTGACTCTGCAGCATTTATCAATGGAGATCCTCAGTTAGTAGATGGACATCTTTATAATATTACATTTCAAGGCGTTGATATTGCAGGTAACGTAGGGGCAGATACAGTCTATAGCGTGCGCTATGACACAACTATGCCAAGTGCTACTTTAAATTACAGTCGACTTTTTGCAAGTAAGGATACAACGGTTGTTTGCAGCGCCAAGTTTAATGAGCCTATGCTATCTTCACCATTTATCAGTCTGGACTATGGCGGTACTCTTTCAAATGATGATGACCTTGATAGTATTCCCATGCAGGCAACAAATGATCCATCGGTATGGGTATATAATGCTACTATGCCAGCTGGAATTTCGAATCAAGGGATTGTCAAGCCTGCGATATTTGCAAGAGACCTTGCAAAAAATATCCTTGACACATTGATAGTAGGTTCTTCGGACTCTCTTTTTCTGGATAATACGGTTGCCACAGCAACGCTCAGTTATACTAATGAAACTCAAGACACAATGCTTGTCTATTACCCAAATGCACTACCGGATACTATAAGAAATGTTGGTGTGGGTGGTGATACAATACATATATCTGTGAAAATGAATGAACCTCTTTTAACGGATCCCAAACCAACCTTGACACTCAAGTATGATGCAGGTGCAGGTGATGTGGTAACGGTAACTGACCCAATAATATCTAATAATGATTCTACCTTATTGTTCAATAACATTGTTCTTTTGGATAACGAAAGAAACGATGGGTATTTAAAAATTTTATTGAATGCAAAAGACCGATCAACAAACATTGTTTCGTTTTACAGCGGTAAAACGGATTCAATTTTTATAGTTGATAATAAACATCCCGCTCCATTTAATCTCAGCGAAATACGTCTCAGCTCTGTTAACCCAGCTCTCGTTGTAGATTGGCAAGACTTGAGTAACAGCTGGGAAGACATGGATAACGATCCAAATAACCACTGGTACAATAAAAGGGTAAGTCACTTTTATGTTAACGTGCCGTTACCGCCGTATGATTCACCTGGGCTAACCGACACAACGATGTGGGGAGGCATGGTTGATATACAATTTAAAAACCTTCGTGGCCCTATAGATGGAAAGGAATGGGTTACTATTGGTCCATCAGACACTTTAGATCCTAATGTTGATTTTGATTCAACAATGTTTTTCAGAGATACTGCCGCAGTAAACGCAGCGATAATGCCCTATAACGGTTTCATTCTGGGTGATTCTTTGTTGGTGCGCGCAATCCAGACTGATAGACATGGGAATAAAACTATCAGCAATCTTGGTGATGGTGGTGTGCACAAGTTTTTCTATGATAGAACCCAAATGAATATTGGATCTCTTGTGAACGGAAATATTTTTTTGGAGGACACTTTGTTTTCAACAGATACTATATCTGCTCAGTGGAGTGAATTCCTTGATCCTGGTGGTTCTGGAGCGTCGGGATTTTGGAAATACACCTTCTCTGTTGCCCGACATAATGTATTTCAAGGAGATACTACTTCAGATACTACCATGAGGGGTTATTACAATGGTCAATTATGGGAAAATTGGGTTGAGGTGCAAACTCCAGAGAATATTGCGCAACTAGTTTTTAATTCATCTGACGTGGATACTCTATCGCATAATACTATGTACGAGTTTTTGATTTTTGCCCAGGATCTTGCTGGCAATATGTCAGATACGCTATCTTCTGGAAAGAAGTTTAAAAAGAATTCAAAGCCGGTTATTTCATCAATAGAACCATGGGTAATGCAGGAGGATTCAGCTTACACTGACTTTCAGCGAATAATTACATCAGATATAGATTCACTTACCTTCCAAGGTGACATTATTAAATGGACAGTGAAAACCATAAAGGATGGTAGTTTATATGCTGATCATCCGATTGAAATAGAGGGGAACAAAATGAGTTGGTCCCCGCTCCAGGAAGATGTAGGGAACTATACGGTGCGAGTGGTAGCAGAGGATCTGAGTAACCTGAAAGATAGTACTGAATTTGCGCTCGAGGTTATAGCTGTTAATGATGCGCCAGTGCTCAAGTTTGTGGATGATATGGGTTTTCTTATAAACCCAGATAGTGTGTTTGTATTTAGTTTTGAGGAAGATGTGCAAACGAATCCGATATTAAATTTGACAAAATATGTAAGTGATGTCGATAATAATGATTCTACTGAGATAACCTGGCAAGCCGTAATCTTAGATACAAATCAACTTGGAAGCCCTTATCCTATGGGCAGAGTTATTGTTGGACCAGGTACATCTATAAAGCAGAGGGTAAGGCTAATGAAAGAATTTATGGGTATAAATCCTGCTGAGAGTCTTAATTTTAGTAATAAGACTAGCCTCTCCCGTAAAAAGAGAAAAAATAATATACTTAACATTAAGTCTCCATCATTTAATGATCATCCAATCGAGATAAGGCTCGCAGATACACTTGGGAATGGTACGATGCAGGCTGTGTTTGATAGTGATTCAAATTATTACGGTAACAACCATCGAGTTATTTTTATTGTTCAGGATCCTTTTGTCCCTGGTGATCCATATTCTGAATTGGAAGCAAGGGACACGATCATGATCAGTGTGCTTGAGCAAAATGATCCTCCGATCTTACAATCGATAGATGATAGAGAAATTTTAGAAAATGATTCTCTTGTGATCGATTTTGGTAGCTATACAACAGATGTAGATGATTCAGCTCTTACCTTTCTCGTTAAGGCACTCACAAATCCTGAATTCATGTCGATTACCCCTGACTCATTTTTATCGCAGACCAGAGGGGACTCTGTCATCATTAAGCCACAATCACTCTGGTCCCAAAATGCCCAAATTCAGGTCATTGCCATGGATGAAGCAGACTCAGACACATCAACATTTATGCTCGATGTAATAAGGGTCAAGAGGCCTGCGCCTTCAGTGTCTATCATACAAAATAATGTGTTTGCAAACTATTTAGATATTGTTGTTGTGGATACTGTTGAAAAGACCACTGATATATCATTCGAAATACAGAGCGAACCCCTGATTCTTAATCAGGTAGCACCCTACACATGGACAACAAATTTCAATTTTGGAGTTGAAAAAAGTTATTCTTTTGAAATTCGTGCTGAGGCGGTTGTAGGTGATACGCTATGGGGGAATGCATTTACATTAGCTCTTGCGAAGCCAGCGTCTAGATGGTTAGGGAGTAGCTCCGATGGTAGCTTTACAGTCTCAGGTTCGCAGGGCAGCGTTAAGTCTGATCAGCCGCTCCTAATAGTAGATTCCACTATGTTCAGTAGAAGCTTTTACGATGATGCTTCATATGTTGTTGGAAATGAAAATATTTATTTTGATCAGCCTGTACGTGTTTCCCTTGCATCGAGAGATCAAGAGAGAGCACTTTATACACGTCAAAGTGGAAGATGGGTGGAACTTCCCTCTGTGAGCACAGAGACCATGGTTGTTGCCTACTCGGGCCGCGGTGGATATTACCGGTTAGGTCCAAAAACAATCATCGTCCCCGATGTGACTAATCTTCATCAAAATTATCCTAATCCCTTCAATCCGGTAACCAATATACGTTATGATGTGGGTCTTTTGGATGGGCTAAAACAGAACGTTTCGATCAGTGTTTATAATCTACTTGGGCAAAAAGTACGTACTCTAGTTGAAAATAAAGATCAAATTGGGCACTTCACAATCCAATGGAATGGAGAAAATGACTTTGGCAAAGAGATGCCAACTGGAATGTATTTTGTTCAGTTGACCACATCAACAGGCATGATTAAAAACTCAAAAATGATGTTACTAAAATAATGAATATGATATCAAAAAAAATAACCCTGATTTTATTGTCAAGTTTAACCTATTTTTTTACAGGTTGCAGACAGGACTATGTGCCAACAGATGACGAACTTGCAGACTATGGATGGGTGCTGTTTTCTCAAAAAAATTATATTGGAGCAAGAGACTGGTTTAAGCAAGCTGTTGAGAAAGACTCCTCCTACATGGATGGTTATTGCGGTCTTGGCTGGTCGAATGGGAAAATGGGTTACGCAGATACTGCATATAATTATCTTTTCCAGGGAAAAGATCTAAACTATGATGATGTAAGGTTTCCAAACCAAGTTAATTTGCCAATTGATATCATTGCAGGACTTGTTTTCGCAAGCCGGGCTATGGGTAATGACGCCCTAACCATTACATACAGCCAAGAGTTTGATTTTAAACAAAATCAGATACAGGTTGCGCTCGGTGACGGCTCCTATAGATGGAAGCTAAAAGAATTTCTATTTAACTCATTAGAATATAACTCCAAGATCGATGCTCAGGATGTACGTCTAGCCTGGTCTACAGCCCAGTATAATACCGGGAATTTTTCTGATTGCGTATCCAATATGCGAATTATCTGGGAGGATGCGGGAGTTGATACTATTTTCGAACCTGACATCTTAACGGTCGAAGGAAGAGACCAGATCGCAAAAGAATTAGAGGCACTCCAGATCAAGCTAAGTAAGTAGTTCTCGGTGAGAAGCACAGACCATTTTTCGCCATTTAAAAAGGATAATTCTTACTGGATGCTAGAGGCATTTCGACTGGCACAGAAAGCATATAAGGAAAAAGAAGTGCCAGTGGGAGCTATCATAGTACGTAATGAAAAAATTATTGGTAGAGGATATAACCAGTGTGAACGGCTAAAGGACCCAACAGCCCACGCAGAGATTTTGGCCATAACCGCTGCATCTGCAACAATCCAAAATTGGAGATTGAATGATTGTACTATCTATGTAACAAAAGAGCCATGTGCTATGTGCTCAGGTGCGATTATAAATTCTAGACTTAAAATGCTTGTATTTGGCGCCTACGATCAAGAAAGAGGCTGTTGTGGATCATTATATCAACTTTGCGGTGATCGGCGCTTAAACTCAAAAACAGCTGTAAAGGGTGGCGTAGAGGAAGAAAAATGTTTGGGCATTTTAAAGGATTTCTTTTTAAATACAAGAAACATAAAGTAATTCACTCCAAAAAGAAGTTTTTTTCAGTATAGTTTTTAAACGGAGAGGTGGCAGAGCCTGGCTGAATGCGCCACACTCGAAATGCGGTTTTGGGGCAACTCAAACGGGGGTTCAAATCCCTCCCTCTCCGCATTAATTACTTGGACACTAGACAACTATCTAGCTAATCATAAGGAGTCGTGACCCCATTTAAACCTCAAGTTTCTCAGGAGGTGCTTAAATATGTATGCATGAGCTGTACGTATTCAATTCCCTTGGTTGATCTTTTGTTAAAAATAGTATAACCATATGAAAATATATAATTTAAGAAACATAAAAATTTTAATATTTAGTCAAAAAATTTCTTATAAATAATAGGAATTCTATTATCTACTATCTTGAGTTTATCCTATTTTTATATTCGCAATTTAGTTAGTGTTGATTTTGATTTGATACCGAATTGTGATTACGGATTTTCTCCTTTTTCTTGATGATTAGAATCTATTGGTTACAAATTTGGTTCTGGAAAATAATGGTAAACTAAATTAAAATATCTCATCTAGGTCAATCCATATTAATAGAATATTAATAGAAATTACATTAGTCCATTCATATAAGTTCCCCTTTTACAGTAGTTTTACTATAAATTTCACCTAATATAAAATTGAACTATCATTTGCAATTTCACCAGTTATCCTCAAATTTTAGTCAGATATTTGCCCAACATATTCTACCGAATTAGATCCTTTTCCCAAATATTTGAGTAACATACTTTAGCTTACATAGATTGATTTGTTGACTAAATTATTTAGGTTTTATTTATTAACAATTTTTCCAACCCTTGCCCAATCTCATACCCTAAAATTGGTATCCCAAATTTCGCTATTAGAAACTAAGATTCGATTAGTTAAGCAAACAAGGTTTACAGACGTTAAAAAATAATAAGTTATAAACTACAGTATAATAGCAAATAAACAATTAGTATAAAGTAAAAAGTTGATATGATAGATTGAAAAATCAGATTCAAAAATTATTTATACCTAAATACGTGGGGGCTATTTGATCTGCAATTCAACCTAATTTAGGTTACATTTGATCCTAGAAGGGTTTCTGACATCAAAGTATTTCCAATATGTTTTTATCTTTTTATATCGAATACTCATACAATCATGGGTTTTTTTGTTTATCAAATGATAAGTAGATTTTCACTTAAAACTCACATATAAATAACTGTCAAGAATAATGGATAACCTGTTAAAGTACTTAAAACTATGGAAAGGTAGAGCGATTTTGGCCTCTATTTTCTCTATTCTAAATAAAATTTTTGACATAGCTCCGGAAGTGCTAATAGGCATTGCAGTAGATCTAGTTGTGAAAAAGAATGATAGCTTTGTTGCCTCTCTAGGTTTTGAATCTATTGACTCCCAGGTTGCATTTA
>MDTA01214123.1_pt1 | contig 12333 bp, 9 predicted proteins | sample 811151 | NCBI WGS metagenome assembly MDTA01 (sample SAMN05326648, study PRJNA326480) | marine metagenome | isolation source: seawater | place: Indian Ocean: South | collected 2010
GCGATCGACTTCGAAATGCTGCCGAGGCCCTCCATGGTCATCGGCGTCGATTTCTGAAACGCAACTTGCATACCGACGCAGGCGGCAGCGCTCAGTCGGCTGCCCGCTGCAGTTCGATCGTCGCCGCCACGGGCTTGGGGCCTGACTGCACGAGAAACGCCTGCAGCCGGTCCCGCGAGAGCATCCGCCCCCGCCAGAACCCGCTCTCGTCCATCTCCACCAGGTAGAACTCGCCACTGTCGGGATCGAAGACACCGATGATGTCCTCGGCGTCGCTGGCCACGGGCGCATCACCGCGATTGCCTCCCGCGCCGTCGAGCAGCGTCCACGCAGTCGAGCCGGTGATCAGTCCGTTGGCATCAACGGCCAGCGTGACTTTCTTGCTGGTCAGGGAGTGACCACGGGAGTTGATGGTGTAGTCGCGGCCGACCCACGTCCCCTCGAGATCCGACGCCGTGAAGGATGTGGAACAGCCGGACAAAACGAGGAGAAGAATCGGACAGATGATGTTGATGACTCGCAGCATGGAGCGTCTCCTGAACGTGGATGCCTCCATCGTAGACCACACGACGCCTCCCCGGTGGTTGAAGCCTCCGAATCGGCAGGCCAAAGTCCTCCCGGCGAATACATCCGCACCTCCACGTGAACGGTCCATTCGGCCGCACCCGCGGCACACGGACATGGCGACTCGGTCACTGAGCCCGGGTGCGCACACCCCATTTGAGTAGAATGGCTGCTCGGCCACGGCGAGGCAGCACCGCAGAAGGCATGGCATCAATGTTCTACGACCCGACGTCACATCCATTCGCAGCATCGGTTGAATCCAACCACAGGGCCATTACTGAAGAATTCAGGGCTCTCGCACCGGACGACTTCACGGCCTGGCCGGAAAAATTCCTCTACGGTGAGGGCTGGGACGTCTTCGGCCTACTGTCCTACGGACATTGGATGGAATCGAACTGCAAACGATGCCCAACCACCATGGCCATTGCGAAGACGATTCCGGGCCTCACCACCATGGGATTCTCCGTACTGCAACCGCACACGGAGATCGCTCCCCACCAAGGCTACTCGTCATTGATTCGACGTTGCCATCTCGGACTCATCGTGCCGGAGGACTGCGGCATGCGTGTGGGGACCGAAACCCGCCAATGGAAAGAGGGACGCCTGCTCATCTTTGAAGACGCAGTGGAACACACCGCGTGGAATCGATCGGATGCCGTGCGGGTCGTACTCCTCTTTGACATTCTCAAGAATCCTGATTCCAAGGCCGACCTCCAGATGATGACGCGGATTGGCCGGGAACTGCACCGGAAGCATGTTCCCATTGGAGACACGGAAACCCGGTGATCCGAACCAACGGTCTATACTCACTTCATCGTCGAGCAACACATGACATATCAAATGCGAAAAGAATTACACATGCGGCAAGGGCTGCTCGATCTCATCAAGTGGACTGGCCTGCCGAGATCCGCCTCGATGGTTGAAGTCGGGTGCTACCGTGGCGAAAGCACGGAGATCTGGGCACAACACTTCGACACGATCAGCGCGGTGGACCCCTGGATCTTCCCAGACGCCGTTGGCGTGACCGTCTTCGACATCATCAAGGCCATGTCGTCGGGCACGCTCGGGGCGAAGATGAAGAATGACGTTGCCGAAAGTCTGGCCGTGTTCGGCAAGGTCCTGCCCTCCGAGGAGCGCCGCACGGACATCGACTGGGAACACATCGCCACTATCAACGAGGACGTCGAAGCATCGTTCGACCAGCGCATGGCACCGTACAACATCACCAAGTTGAAGATGACGAGCCTCGAGGCCAGCCGAAGGTTTGACGACAAGTCGCTGGACATGATCTACATCGATGCCAACCATGACTACGACTCGGCCCACGAGGACATCCGGATATGGAAACCGAAGGTCAGGCCGGGCGGCGTGCTCTCAGGACACAACTACCACGAGCAGTGGCCAGACGTGATCAAGGCGGTGCAGGATATCGTCGGCACCCCAGACATGACGTTTCAAGACACGAGCTGGTCCGTACGAATAGACACATGACCATGACGGCCGTGCAGTTCCACCTCGAGATCGTTCCGCCGGATATGGCCGCTGATTTGGCCACGACGGTCAAGGCACTCAAATCACACTGGATTCGTCGGCACCCCCTTGCTCCCGCCTTCACGCTCGGCGCGGCATCATCGTATTGCAGCGGGAACGAGGAGTATCTCGACTACGCTCGAAGGATGAATCCGGTGCTGAACACGCACTTCGGGCAGCTGCACCGACGCATGCACGAAGCGATGGAATCAGCGCTTGGCGAACCGGTTGTGCACGCACATGACAAGTCACTGCCCGGATTCCACATCTTCGAACCGCACTTTCTGTTTGCGATCAAACCTGGGAACATCCATCTCGACTCGCAGTACAAGGATCTCGACTGGTCCAGGTACGCAGAGATCGACTTCAAACGCACGCTGAGCTTCACCATCCCGCTCGAGCTGCCTGACTGCGGCGCAGGACTTCGCACGTGGCCCACGCAGGCGATCGAAGACGGACAGATCGAGCCCTCCCAGTCATCGCCCGCCGATGCAGTGACGCAGCGGGAATGCACCGTGGTCGACTATGAGTTGGGATGCATGGTCATCCACGACGGCAGAATGGTGCATCAGATCGCTCCGCCCCGTGGCCCCTGGACCCGGGGCAGCAGGATCACGTGCCAAGGCCACGCCCTCTACTGCGATGGTGCATGGCGGACCTACTGGTAGGACCGCAAGGCAGAGCCGCCAGGTGGTCAGTGCTCCGCGTGCATCAGGCTCGAGCCGAGTCGAACAGCGATGCTTCGGTTCGGATCAGGTGATCCGAGCCGACCGTGCATGACCCGATGGTTGTCGAGCAGCATCACGTCCCCCTTGCCCCAGGCAATCGGAACGGTCACGTCGTTGCAGGCTGACGTGATGGCACGAACGACCTCGGCCGGCACCCGCCCACCATGCTCGGCTCGAACGATCATCGCGGGCCGATCCCGGCCGTCTGTATACTGCCCTCGTTCGAACAGCCACTCGCCGAGGACCGCCGGCAGCACATTGGCGATGAAGCAAGTCGCGCGGCCGCGGGTCGTCAATGCCGAACGGACGCATCTCGTTTCAAGCGTATTGTCCGAAGTGAAGGATGCTTCGAGCCCTGACGATTCGAGCCCGGTCAGCAGCTCGGCCCGCGGGATGTCACCGAACGTGCGCTGCCAATCGCCATCGGCAAGGCACCGGTGGTATGCGATCCGGTTTGATTCGAGCCAGCCCAACGCATCGGGATGGAGTCGCTCGGCTGCGAGGACCCCGTCACCGATGGTGGTTGCACCGCCCCGGACCGGCGGCACGGTGCACCAGAACCAGATGTGCTCCGGCGGATTCGGGTGGTAGTGCATCTCTCCATGCAGCGGGATCGGCTGGGTCTGATCCGGCCCAGTGGTCGTCAGCACCGTGGGAAGATCCGCGACGGACGTTCGAGCCATGGGCCCGAAGGTGAATCCCCCACCCGCACCGAGGTAGGTTGAAAATGCAGTGGAGACGGTTTCGGTTGTTTGCTGGAACGAGTCGACATCATCGCATCTACGCTCCAGCAGGACCGCTCCATGCTCGGCCAATGCGGCATCGAGTACGTCGGCGTCGACCGGCACTTCAGGGGAGACCACCGCATAAGCCGTCCGATCAGCGTGTGGACGATGCACTTCGAATTTCATTCGACACCCGTTTCTCTGTAATTCGACCAATCGACCTGGTTCCGACCGAGCGTCGTTCCCGTTGACTGCGCAAGGCTGATGTTGGCAGACCTGTACTTGAGTTCGGCCTCGATCAATGATGCCTGGGCCGAGGACAGGCTCTCCATGGCCACCTTCAGATCAGTCCCCGTGGCCAACTGCCGGGTGAACAGGGTCTGCAGTCCCTTGTAGTACTTTTCAGCAAACTCGACCTCTCGGCGGGCGGCGATGATCTCCTGCCAGTATGCGGTGCGATTCGAGACTGCATCGAGCACCTGTTGCTGGATCATCAACTTCAACTCACCCTTCTGGTAGATGGTCTGGATGCGCTCCAGAATCCGCTTGGAGAGCATCGATTCAGCCATCTCGTTGCCCAGCGGATAGGAGGCATTCAACGAGATCTGCCACGGCGACTGCAACGATTCGTTCTCAATCGGCACATCACCCTCCGCTCTGTTCTCCACTGCGTATTTGAACGTGTCGGCCCATGAATAGGTATTGCTCATCCCCATGCCGGCGTACTGGAACTCGAGGTCCACGACCGGGAGGGTCATGTTGCGGGCCATGTCGATCGAAATCGCCTCCGCCGCAAGTTGCATCTCATATGCGATGTAGTCCGCACGATTCGTCATGGCCAGCGACAGCAGCTTGTCCGAGTCGATATCGAAGTATGTGAGCTTCCGATGCGTTGCAGGCTCGATGACGATCCTCGAATCAACCGGCATGTCCTTGCGATTCATGATCGCCTTCATTGCCCGCATGTTGATGACGGCATCATTGTTGGCGTCGATGACCGCACGGATACGCTGCGCGACTGTCATCTCGGCCACATCGACCGATGTCTTCGCGCTCAATCCACCCTCGAACGCCGCCCGGGCATCGACGAGCACTTTCTTGGACGACTCGTACAACTTCTGCTGAACACCGAGATTCTGCAGCGACGCGTAGTATTGCCAATACGTGTTCTCAGCCGTCGTCAAGGCATTGATCACGGCCAGTTTCGTCTTCGCCGTCGTACGGCCAAGGTTGTACTCCGCCAGTCGGATCTTGCCGACGTTGTAGTCGATACCGCCACCCTGCAGCAGCGGCTGGGAGAATGATACGTACAGCAACGTCGATGCGGTATCGAAGTACTCCTTTTCTACCATTGTTTCGTTGCCGAGCGTGATCGAGCCACCAGTGGCCAATGGAATCTCGAGGGAGCCATCCAACGTGGTGTTGTATGCCGTCTCCAGCTGCAGCATCTCGTTATCCGAGTAGTACTCGTTCTCCCATACGCTTCGCTGATAATCGTAGGAGAAGGCGACCACGGCATCGAAGTTGCCCTCCTCGTACCGGATGAGCTGCTGACTGATGCTGGGCGCGACGTAGCTCGACTTGAGTTTAAGATTGTTTTCAACCACGGAACGCTGGAGTTCGAGCAGTGTCAACTTGATGCGCTTGTCGCCATCCAGCACGTTGGGCGGCAGTCCTTTGTCCCGCTCCACCGCCTCCTCCACCGTGATGTCGGGCGATGTCCTGAACTCGCCATGCTTGAGCACGTCAACGGCATGCAGCGAATCCATCTGCTCATCACTCAACAGAGGCCCATCGGGATGATCGAACAGCGAGACGCACGAGGCCATGAGTCCGGCGGCCCCGGTCATCGCAACGAACATCAGCGTGCGTCGTTGTCGATCAAAACGAATCATGTGGCCCCCATTGACACGAGTTGCTTGAAGAGTCCGTCCTGACCGATGAGTTCGTCATACCCGCCCGTCTGCACGATACGCCCTGCGTCCATCACGTAGATTCGATCCGCACGGCGGATCGTGCTCAGCCGGTGCGCGATGACGATACGGGTCATGCCCAGGGAGTCGATCGAGTCGGTCAGTTGCTTCTGGGATTCGATGTCGAGCGAACTTGTCGCTTCGTCCATGAACAGAATCCGAGGCGAACCGACCAGCGCCCTGGCGATGAGCAACCGCTGCTTCAGGGCAGCGCTGATCGTATTTTCATTGGTCAATGTATACATGCCCATGGGCATGCTGCGGATCTTGTCGGCCACACCTGCACGTTCGGCCGCTTTCCATGCCAGCTCCATCGGCAGGCCGCTGGCCCCGAGTATGTTGGTCTTGATATCGCCGGGAAAGAGCTTGCCGTCCTGCAGCACCACGCCGCATTGCCTGCGAATCAACGTGACGTCGAAGTCTTTCAACGAACTCTTGTCGTAGTAGACCTCACCTGCATCAGGTGTTTCGAGACCCAGCAGCAGACGGAGCAAGGTGGATTTCCCGCAACCCGTCGGCCCGGTGATCGCGATGAACTCGGAGGGCTTGACCTCGAGATTGATGCTTTCCAACGTCGGCCGCTCGGCCCCCGGGTAGGTGAAATCGATATCGCAGGCCTCCAGGGTCCCCTGCAGCGTGGGTGGCACTGCGGATTCACCCGTGGACTCCGGCATGATGTCCAGCATCGGTTTCACGCGGTCCCAGGCCGGCTTCACGGTGGCCAGCGGAACGAGTGTCGTACCGAATGCGCGGGCGGACGTGACGGCCATCCCGATTGTGGCGTTGATTGCGAGGAAGTCCCCGATCGTGATCGGGTCGATGACCGTCTTTGACGAGCTCGCTCCGATCGCCAGCAGGGTGGCATCCCGGGCATAGATCGAATAGAAGATCACGTAGATGCCGGCGAGGTACGCCGTCGTAATGATCCCCCCCAGCATCGACCGGACGTTCGACGCGATGCCCTCACGGTAGACCCATGACTCGTGCCGCAGATACGGGCGGATCCACTGCATCATTCCGCGCTGCTCGGAGTTGAATGCCCGCAGCACCGAGACGCCGCTCAGCAGCTGGAACAGCCAGCCGGAAAGACGCCCCTGCAGCATTTGGATCCTTCGCTGGCAATACAAGTCGAACAGCGTCCCGATCCAGTCCATCGCCACCAGAACGATGATGAGCACGACCGTGGCGAAGCCGATCCATATGTTGTAGTAGAACAGGAACGCAATGTAGATCGATGAGAACAGGAACGTACTCATCGTGGTCAGGGTCATGCTTGTGATCGCGGACCGCACCTGCTGCATCGCGCTGATCCGCTGGGCCAGATCACCGGTGCTGTAGCTCCGGAAGAAGCTTGCGGGCAGCCTGACCAGCCGATCCACGAGAGCCGACAGCAGATCGTATGTCATCCGGGTTTCCATTCTGGAAATACAGATGTGCTGCACAACCTTGAAGGACACGATCCCGGCCGCAATGGCCGCGAGTCCGAGTCCGAGGTAGAAGAGCCCTTCCCGCTCGTTATCCACGATGAGATCGTCCTTGAGAAACGAGAGAGCGATCGGCATGGCCAGATTGAGTATGGCGATGAGTGCCGAGAACAGAATCGCGAAGACGATGTAGCTCTTCATCGAAGGAAGCAGGAATCGGATCAGATCCAGCAGATCCACCTTTTTGTCCGGCAGCGGGCGGTAGAACATGAACGCGACGTGGTCGAGCTGCTTTGCGAAGCTGGCCGATACCCGCAACGTTCGCTTGGGCTGCCCCGGGTCGAAGATCTGCGCCTCGTACCCCGAGCCCTTCGGAATCAAGGCGACGGGCATGCCGTCGGTGGTCCAGGCCATCAGAGGGCCGTTCTCGGTTCGATACCACTTTCCGTCGAGGGTGACCTTCCGATACTGGATGTGATTGACGCGTGCGAAGTCGTCCACGACGTTGTGGGCATTGCCCGACAAACGAACATAGCGATCGGATTTCGTCTTGATGCCGCACTTGAACGTCACCGTCCGAATCGCATCCACCAATTCGTCGCCGACGGATGGGAGATGTTCGCCATCGCCGGGCAGAAGCCGATCGATGGATGCGAACCCGGACTCGGCCTCCATCCGCTCGGATTCGTCCAGCTGCATTTCGAAGCGCCGCCGGTTCTCGGCGACGGCGGCATCCTGATCCGCGACCTGCACAAATGCGGATTCCATCCAGTTCACCAGTTGATCAAGTAGGGCCGCCGGCTCACTGTCGGCGATGGCTGAAGCCACATCGAGGAACTGGACCGCGGTGTTCCCCTGCGCAGTCACATGCGAGCCGATTGGCAGCGGCACCAGACCGTCATTGGATCCGATGGTGCCCACGACCTCGTCGTCACCGTTGTGCAACTCCAAGGCTCCGGCGGCCACTCGGACCCAGAGCGGAGTCACACCTATCGATCGGTTCTCCTCGTCCTGAAGTTCGAACGAGCCCGATTCGACCTGAACAAGGGCGTGCGGCCTCGGAATAAGGCTCCTGAAGCGCTGGACATTCGTATCCACCCAGGACACCAACGCTCGCAATGCAATCGGAGAGTCGAAGAACTGATTCAAGCGATCGCTACCGATCTCGATGACCGAAGTGTCGTATCCCGCGCGATACTCGGAACTGATCTTCGACTGGCTTTCGGCGGGGATGCCCAGACAGATGTCACCAGCCCGCCACACGGCTGCCGGCCGGGCCACTGCTTTGCCGCGCAGCACCACGGAGAGAGCACCGCTGGCAATCACCCGAACCACGACTGCACCGGGATCTCTCAACTCCTCACCTTCGGCCAAATCGATCTTTTCACCGATGGCACCTGCAAGATCGACCAGAGCGGCGGTGCTCTCATGACGCTCGAGAGGCTCGTTCATGGGCGTCGGGTTGTCATGATCGCGCGTCATGCCGATTCCACCATCGTTCTGTACAGACCCTCACGCGAGGCAAGCTGTTCATGCGTGCCCCGATCCACGACGACACCACGATCCAGCACAAGGATGTAGTCCGCCTCACGAATGCTGCTGACGCGTTGGGTGATGGTGATCGTGGTGCAGCCACGCCTGTGCAGGTTGCCGATGAGCTTCTGCTCAGTGACGGCATCGAGTGCGCTGGTACTGCCGTCCAGTACGATGACCCGTGGATTGTGAACAAGCGCGCGGGCAATGCTCAACCGCTGCTTCTGTCCACCTGACAGATTGGTGGCATTCGACGTGAGTACGGCCGAATACCCGTTCTTCATCTCCAGAATGTCATCATGGATACACGCGTCTTCCGCCGCCTTTCGTATGTCAGCGGCCTCGATCGTGGTGTCCCACAACGTGATGTTGTCGTGGATCTGGCCCTCGAAGAACATCTCGTCACGACCGACCTTGGTCACCGTGGACACACGGAACCTCCTCGGCATCTTGCTGACCTCGATGCCATCGATCTGGACGGTGCCGGATTCGGGCACGACCAACCCCGCGACCAGATCGGCAATGACCGTCTTGCCGCTGCCGGCGGGACCGATGATCCCCACCTGCATGCCGGGCATGGCACTGAATGAAAGCGGGTGGCCGGACAGTTCACCGCCGGACTGCTCATCCATCATGACTCTGTCCAGCTCCACTCGACCCGACATCGAAGCCGGACTTCGATCGAGGTCGGGCTGCTCCAGCGATGCTGCATCTCGTTGGCACTCCAGTACGTCGTCCACGCGGGCCAGATCGGCCTTGATGGTCTGCAGTTTGCCCGCCAGGCCGACAAGCACTGAGACAGGAGCCATGAACGAGCCGAGCAGCGCCTGGTATGCGACCAGCCCGCCGATGGACATCACCCCATCCATAACGAACAGTCCACCCAGTGCGATCACCAGCACCTGAGTTGCGAACCGGTTCAGGAATCCGGGCCCCGCATTCATGAACTCCGTGCTCTTTGCAAGGATCAATCCGCGATTCGATGCCTTCGTGTGGAATCCTGACCACGCCTGGAAGAACGCACCTTCCTGCCCATTGGCCTTGAGCGTGTCGATGGCTTCCAAACCAGCCATCAATGCACCTGATTCACGGCCGACGTCCTGCTGCATGGAGCGGGCCAGCTCGGATCGCAACCGGTTGAAGAACCAGACCGCCGTGAAGTCGATTGCAAGTACCCCCAGTGCAACGAAAGTCAACGATACGTTGAACATGAACAGCACAACCAGGAAGAAACATGCGGTGAAGAGATTCAGCACTGCCATCGCCAGACGGCCGCCGAGCAGATTGGCGACGGACGTGTTGTTTCGAACGCGAGCGACAACATCTCCGGAAGCCCGCTGCGCATAGAAGCTCTTGGGAAGATTCAGGCAATGATCAAGAAACGTCACCACCATCTGCATCCCAATTGAGATCTTGAGCCGCAGCAGGACCTGGGCCTGGGTGAAATTCGCCAGTGCAGTCACCAGACCAAGGGCCAGCATCATCATGATGAGCGGTACGATCCAGCGGTACTCACCGCTTTGCAGCACGTTGTCGACGAAGACCATCAGGAATCCCGGCACAGCAACACCGGGAATGACCAGCAGCAGACCGACCGCGAACAGGAAGACCACCTGCAGCTTGTACGCCATCAGTCGTCTGATCAATGGAATGACCAGACGTGGCGGATGGCCGCCCTTCTTGAACTCCTCCGACTGCTTGAACTGCAGAGCGATGCCGGTGTAATTCCGGCGAAACTCGGCTTCGTCGACCTTGCGATGGCCGAGATTGGGGTCATTGATCCAGTAAGTGGAACCACGACGACCTTCGTACACCACGAAGTGGTTGAAGCCCCAGAACAGAATCGAGGGTCGTTCGAGTTCGTCGATGTGATCCCATTGCTTCCGGTAGCCGGTCGCTTCGAGCCCGTAGGACCTCGCGACACTGATCATCTTGGCGGCATTGCTGCCATCACTGCTCACCCCGACCTTGGACCGCAACACTTCAGGCGACACCCAACGACCGTGATAGGCCAGCACCATGCCCAATGCAGTGGCACCGCATTCGACCGCCTCCATCTGGAGCATCGCCGGCGTCTTGGCTATTGCGGATGTATGGCCAAAGGAGATCACAATTCGTCCTGTTTTGGCACCTGACCGTAGAACATGGATTCAACCCAGGGCACAAGCAGCGAAATAGGTGTCACCGACTGGACCGTGATGTGGGCGACGCATGTCGTCCCCGGAGTCAGCTCGCTCGGGTACCCGTATCGCGTCGTCCACTTGAACCCGCTTGCAGTGTCGGCATCCTTATTGAGCTTGACCGTCACCCGCAGCACTGGCCCTTGGTCAAGCAGGTACTTCGTCATCGATTTGTTCGCCAGATCGAGCATCAGGTCCTGCTCCGAGGAGGGCAGCATCGCCACCTCCTGCACCACGCCCTTCATGTAGCCATATCGGTTCGCCAGAGCCATCGTCAGTTCAACATTGACATCCTGCCCGATCTCGATCCGCTTCGATTTCGGCAGCGTCACGTACACGATGCAGTGCATGGGTGCACTGAACGAAGCAGTGTTTTTCTTGATCTGGGCGACCGGCATGCCCTGCTGCACGACGTCGCCGGTGCGTGTACGCACCTGCTCGATCAGCCCATCGACGGGAGCGAGAATCTGGGCTTGTTGCGCGTACAGCGCCTTCAGATGCTCCGTCTTCTCCCTGAAAGTCAGAATCTGGAATGCACGCGTGTCCCGCTGCTGGCTGATCGTAAGATCAAGCTCGGCACTGTCGATGGAGATCTGCTCGGATTCCTTGTCCAACGAGATGATCTCGGATTCCAGGCGAGCCAGCTCTTCCTGCTGCTCCAGCCACGTCACTTGGGCGATGAGCCCTTGCTCCACCAGCTTCTTCTGCGTCTTCAGCAGACTCGATTGCTGAGCGAGCAGGCTTTCGAACTCTTTCTTCTGACTTGCGATGCTGGACAGTTGCCGGCTCCAGGCCTTACTCGCTGCGTCAAGCCGGTCCCGCTCGAGCTTCGTCAAACTCGCATTGATCGACTCAAGATGCTCCGTGGCCGCTTGCGACTCCATAAATTCACGGCGAAGTGGCTCATTTTCGAGTGTGGCGATCAACTGGCCTTCATGGACCCGATCTCCGATTTCGACGGCGTAGTTCCTGATGACACCGCTGGAGATCGCACTCACGAGCACGGTGTCCTGGTCTCCGACGAGGATGGCCCGCCCAATCACCGTCTTGGGAATGCTGCCCAGAATCGACCAGATGAGCGCGTTGATCAGAATTGTCCCGACCGCGACCAATGCCATCCAGCTGGATCGACTCACGACGACGAACAATTGACTGAGCTGCAGATTGTCTGCCGCCTTGTCAACCGCATCCTTGTCAAACTCGATCGCCATAGATTTGCTCCTCAACCCCAATCTTCAGTTCCGAACCATGGTATGAGATTCGCACCCATGAAGGCATCCTCCCCAAGCAGGCCCGCTCCCAGGCCGGCCACTCCTTTGAAGAGCGTGGGATTGGGCAGCGGATCATCCGGCACACACGCCGCTTCGAGCATCCATTCTCTGGCGGTGGACACCCAGCGCGGCCGACCCAGTGATCGCCCAGCTTCCAGCAGACACAAGGCCCGTCCCATCTGCCCGCAGCAGATCGACGTCATCCCGGTGCGGTCGGTCTCGAGATTGAGCCGTCCCGCTTCCAGTGCAGCGATCTCCGCACGCGGATTCCCGGTCAGAGCGAACTCGGCCAGATAGGACAACGTGATGCCAGGAGCACCGTGGCACCATGTGCACCAGGGCGGCTCGATCACTCCCGTTTCAGGATGCAATGAATGGTTCCACGCCCCGGTGGCGGGATCCCGC
>MDTA01063256.1_pt1 | contig 12332 bp, 9 predicted proteins | sample 811151 | NCBI WGS metagenome assembly MDTA01 (sample SAMN05326648, study PRJNA326480) | marine metagenome | isolation source: seawater | place: Indian Ocean: South | collected 2010
AGAGATTTTTGAATTTCACCAACAATTTCTACTTCTTTTTGTATTTTATTTTTTTCAACCATTTCTTTAGCCATTTTTGCATTTCTTATAGCTAGTGCCGCAGGTGCAGACAGAGTTTCTAATAGTTGTCTGTCATCTTCAATAAATAATTTATCATCTGTTTTTTTATTCAAACAATGAATAACACCTATGCATTCATTAGCAGCAATTAGAGGCGAACACAAAACTGAGTAAGTTGTAAAATTAGTTTTGTTATCTAAATCAAAATAAAATTCTGCAATTTCTCTTACATCTTTTCTTACATTTCCAACTCTAATGCATTTTCTTTGCTCAACTGCTTTTCCCATTACTCCATCTTTCAGATCTAGCTCATATTCATCTAAGTATTCTTGGTGTAATGATGCAATACATTCAAATTTTTTTTTTTTTTCATTAATTAAAAAAATATTTGCAGCCTGAGCATTAATTCTTGCAATAATTACTTGAAGAGCTGTCTTTAATGTTTCATTTAAATCAAGAGATATAGCAAACTCTTGATTCATTTTTGTAATGATTTCTAGATCAACGTTTACTTGTAAATCTTTATTTTTTTTTTCAGGCTCTTTTTTTGTTTTAAATAGGAACATTTATTTTAGTAGTATTTTAAGCTGATTTTGATTAATATTACAACTATGGAAATCATCATTAATACACCAGGACTATACATTCATTTTCATGATGCAGTACTGTTGGTTCAATATGTTATTGATGGATTTATTCAAATTACATCAAATATTAAATTATAATTTATACTCGTGGATCTTTTATTAGTTTCGGTCCTAGGAGCATTATGGGGCAGTTTTGCAAATGTTTGCATTTACAGGTTGCCTTTAAGAGGAGGGGTAGTTAAAGGAAGATCGTTTTGCCCAAAGTGTAAAAAAAAAATATTTTGGTATGAAAATATACCTATCCTATCCTATTTAATTCTTGGTGGAAAATGTAGCAAATGTAAAAAAAAAATTTCATTTCAATACCTGTTAGTTGAGTCAATAAGTATTTTTTCTTTTTTACTTATCTATTATTTTTTTGGTGTTTCTCTTACAACAATTTTATTAATAATATTATTTTTATCTTTTATAGTAATTTTTTTTATAGATCTTAAACATTATATCATTCCTGATATTTTAACTTTCCCAATGATGGTTTTAGGATTTTTAAAATCTTTTGATCCAAACTTAAATCCTCTTTTTCCAAACTATATTAATTCTTTGCTAGGTGGAATAATTGGATATGGAATTATTTGGTTATTAATACTTTTTTATAAAAAAATTAGAAATAAAGAAGGAATGGGATTGGGAGATGCAAAAATATTAGCAGTTGTTGGCTTTTGGTTCGGATGGGTTTCAATTCCATTTGTTATTTTTTTGTCGTCTACAATAGCTTTAATAATTGTTATTCCAGATTTGTTAAAAAAAAAGAAAAAATTAACATCTCAAATACCTTTTGGTCCTTATATAATTATTGCAACAATTATATTTATCGTGTTTAAAGATACGTTTTTAAGCTTATTTTTATGAAAAAAATATTTTTAATACTTTTATATTTTTTTTTATTTCAAACTAATATTTTAGCATTTACTTTTAAACAATCCTCAGCAGATTTACAAAGTGTTACACAAGGAATTAGAGGTATCAACTTTAATCCTGACGGCACTATAATGTATGTGTGGGATAGTCCGGGAGAGAATATGCTTCAATATGCATTAAGCACACCTTACGATTTAGACACAATGACTTTGACATATGAAACAAACATGACTGATGTAAATCTTGGTCATCATATAGAATTTAATTCAGATGGTACTCAAATGTTTATTATCGATAATACTGGAGATAGAATTGAGCAATATACATTAGCTACTGCTTGGGATACTTCTAATGTAACCTCTAATGGTTCTCTTGCAATACCAACTGAAACTCAGCTAAGAGGAATAGATTTTAAACCCGATGGTACTAAATTTTTTACGATCGGTGACGATGATGAAAAAGTACGTTCATGGACACTAGCTACAGCTTGGGATATAGATAGCGAAAGGTCAGGTAAAAATTCTTCAGATCGTACTAACGGTTATGAAAATAAACCAAAAAATTTGCAATTTAATTCTGATGGAACTGTACTTTATATTGCTGGTGAGAATGGTGATGATATTAACAAACTTACATTGAGCACAGCTTATGACACAAGTTCTTCTTCCTTAGATGTTACTCAAGCTGCTACTACTTTTGATGTAAGTGGTCAATCTGATAATATGAGGGGCTTTGTATTTATTGATAACTCCAGCGTTACTTCGTTAGGTCATGCCGCAAAGTTCTTTATTACTGATGATATAGCTGCAGGAGCAAATACTATTAAACATTATTTTATAAATGCTGATCCAACGTTATCTTCCTGTTCACCTGCTGATGGAGCTACAGGGGTTGGAGTTAATGATAATATAGTACTAACTTTTAGTGAAATTGTAGATGTAGAAAGTGGAAATGTAGTAATAAAAAAATCATCAGATGACTCAGTTTTCGAAACAATAGATATTACGGGATCTAAAGTTTCAGGAACAGGGACAACTGAAATTACTATAAATCCTAAAGAAACATTCGTAATAAATGCAGATTATTATATTACAATCGATGCTTCAGCTTTTGACGATGTAGATGGTGCATCATACGCAGGTATCAATGACTCAACAACTTGTAATTTTTCTACCGGCCAACCCAATCCTCTTTTAGGTGATAAAGATCTTGTAGGATCTATAGAAGCACAAGTAGAGATGTCACATCGAGTTATTAAACAAACAACAACTACAGTAATGCATCGTATTGAATGGTTAAGAAGACACAAAGATCAAGAAAATTTAACAAATCAAAACATTAAATTTCAATTTTCCAATGCAATGCTTGCATCTCTTTCAAAAATAATTCCAGTATCTGCCAGCCAAGATGCAATGGCTCAAAAATTACCCAATAATTGGTTTCTTTGGAGCGAGGGAGATATTGGTGTTGGCAAGATTGGAGAAGGATTGTTGTCTTCTTCAAAAGAAATAGATACCAATGGTATAACAATTGGAGCAGACAATAGAGTAAATCAAGATAAAATGTATGGTGCCGCTATTCGGCTTGGAAAAGATGATGTTAATGTTGGTTCGTTAGGAACTTCACTGGATACAAATGCTTATAGTCTAAGTTTATATGGCACACTTACTAAAAATGATAATAATTTTGTAGACGGCATTTTTGGTGTGAATAGATTAAAGACGGATCATATAAGAAAGAAAGAATCAAATACCTTAACAGGAGAAAGACACGGCAAACAAGTTTTTGGTTCAATTAATTTCAGCAAGATATTTAATAAGAATGATTTTAATTTTAATCCAACGGGTAGAATTGATCTTGGTTATACTGAACTTGATAATTATAATGAAACAGGAGTTAATGCCTTAAGTTACGATAAACATAAAATTGCAACTGGTATAGCTTCAATTGGCATGATCTTGGACGATGTTTTAGACTCAGAAAGTTTTAAGTTAAAGCGAAATTTTAGGTTTGAATATAGCGCAGATTTTAGTCCCTCGACAGATGCAACACTTTCATATGTTGATGACCCTGCAACTGACTACACTTTAAAAGTTGGTAACGAGGCAACTCATAATCTAAGGACTGGCATAGGTTTTGATTTATCAAATCAAAATGGTTTTTCTATGATAGCAAATTATGAAAGAAACCAAGGAAAAGAAAGTGGTCATAGTGATCAAGTTTACTTTGCTTTAGGATATATTTCTATTAAGAAAACTAAATATGCTTTTTCTTTGGCTGGAAATGACTCTATGAAAACAAGTTTTGATATTATTAAAAATATAAATGATTATAATCTTAAATTTAATGTTGAATCCGATATACTTAGTGAAAATAAAAATCAAAATGCAATATTATCAATAAATAAAATTTTTTAATGGAAAAATTTTTGTTTATTAATATTGCTTTTTCTGCATTAAATATATTTCTTATTGTTTATGCATATTCACTAAGTTTTTTTCCAATAAAATGGAGAAAAAAAGTTAACCAAGATACACTAGTTGGTTTATCATTAATTTTTCTTACGATGGCAACCGGATTTTTATGGGTATTTTATTTTTATTTTAAATTGATCTAGAAATTTTCTCTCCAAGAAGTTCTATAAGTATCAACATCTCCTGATGCGGCATCAAGAGTTACTATATCAGAAACACTTCCAGCTGATTGACCTGATATATTTGCAAAAATTTTACCAGCAAAGAAGACAATTTTAGACAACACTCCTTTACCAACATATCTGCATGTTTCTCCTTTTTGAGTTGCGTTTGTGTCCTTACCTAAAAAGCTTGCAAATGTTCCACATTCATCGTCAGTTGTACAAATGAATGCGTCACCAAGATCACATTTATTTGCAGATTTTGAAGGTCTATATACAGGGAATAAAACACGACCATTATTAACTGCTGGTTCAGAGGTTACTTTAGCAAAATCATTCAAAGTAACATACCAACCTTTTTGAGATTTTTGTACCTTACACTGTGTAGGATCTTTGTCATTAGTTGTATTTCTACAATTAGTAAGATCAGCTGCTTTTGATGGTGTAGATGTAAAAGCAAATTTAGGATACCACTTATCTCTAATACCAATCATTACATTCGAAGTTCCTGCTGTTCTGTCATTAAGTCTTTGGGCATCCCCAGTTCCTGCATATAACCATAGTGAATTGGTAGTTTTACCTATAGCGGCATCTAATGCATGATACATATATCTTCCGTTTGTTTTATTTGCCGAAACATCAAACATTGTAGTCTGTTCGTATCCTTTCAAAGGAGTTTGATTATTTGCATCGCGTTGTAAATTGGTGAAATTGAATTTTGTAATCTTTCCCTCGAGGTCACTTGCGTATACAAGTCCACCTCTAAAATCAACTCCTCTAGCTTTATCTGCGGTTATTAATGTAACTGAAGCAGGTACTGAATTTACTATATCACTAGTTTTTAAATCTTCGATAGGAAGAACTTTGACCAATTTTCCAATATCTTTACCTTTATTTTTGGTATCTTGCAGATCTATAAGCATAAGGTTGCTTCCAACTCCAGAGAATTGAGTACCGAAACCACCTCCCATTACTGCTACATATGTATCGTCTTTTAAGTTTGAATCTCCCGCACCATCATTTGGCAATCTAAATATTCTAGGATCTGACCAAGTTTCTCCTAATCCGCTATAATCCCAATCTGTATTACTAACTCCTATATTTTTTGCAGTAGGGCTTATTTCTATTCCTATATTTGCATTATTTTTTAATTTACCTATAGCTTCGTCAGCATCATATTCCATCTCTTTATTAAAAGTAAGTACCGTATCATTGTTGGAATCATAAGAGATTGTGTAATTAGTAGTTAATATGTTGTCTAAATAAATTGTTAAATCTGATTTAGTTAATCCTGGTATCTCTACCGTCCAAGATTTTCCTTTAAAGCAAGCAGTAGTACCACTGCTGTCACAAGTTTTTGAAACAGTATTATCATTATGATAATTGTCCCCAGCAGTTTTTGCTTCTTTTGTTCCACTTAAAGACATAGACCTAGGGATATATCTATACTTACTTATTTGTCCCTCATGATCCATTCTAAAAACAGTAGTATCAATAGTTTCATTATATATAGAAACCAAATGTAATGGTTTATCCGGATCAGTTATATCTAAAATTGTGAAACCATTTCCACCTCTGCCATATGGTACAAATAATATAGTGTGCCAACCAGGAGATTTATCATAAGGACTATGAAAATATATATCATGTTGAACAGGTGAGCCATCAACTCCATAAACGGCATTACTTCCACCTGAAGCCGATGGCACATCTTTATTTAATAAAGTATTGACCACTCTTGGTAATTTTGCAGCTATAAATGGTGGTATAAATCCCCAAAGTTCTACACCTGTTTTTGCATCTATTGCATGAAGTAGGCCACTATTAGAACCTACGTAAAGTACTTCTTTTCTTTTATTAAGAGTTTTAGCCCAAATATCATAAGCATTGAGCTTTCTATAATAAGATTCTTGGTTTTCACTTGTATAAGCCGTATCAGCATTAGGTGGCCCAACCACTACTAATTGTGAATGATATATATCACCCATAGGTTTATCTCTTGTTTCTGTTAAATTGCAATCTGCATCATAATCGAAATAATCTGTACCTCTTACAAAGTTAATTAATCCTTTAAGATCATCATCGGTTCCATCAGCTACACCTGCTGAGTTTGCACATCTTTTATTATTTGTAGAACCATCAGCATTATTTGTTTTTCGGTGATAATCTAAAACATTAAGTCCAAACTGATCAAATATAGCCTCTATATCACTTGCATTTGTATCTACCCAATTATTATAGTTAAGTTTATAATCGGCTGCACCTGGTTCAAGTGCAGTCCATATTTTTCTTTTATTTGTTGTTGGCAACTTATCGAGAGCAGTCCAATTATTTTTATCTTTTGTATCTAAAACTCCGTTAGAACTAATTGCAGTTCTTTTAATTGTACCGGTCCATTCTTTATTTTGATTATAATCAAATTGAGCTTGGAATAATGAACCAGATTGATTTAATGTAGCCGTAATTGCTGGAGCAGTGAACGAAAGTTTTGATGCAATTATTTGAGAAATCGCAGATTGAAGTTGAGTTTTTAATGACGCAGCCGTCTGAGCAATAATTGCTTTTTCTGTTCCTCCAGCCTTTGCCAAGGCATTAAATCTTGATAAACCACCAGAACTTATTCCAGTACCAAAAGCTACCGCGAATGTTTTAATTCCTTTATTTTTTAAACCTTTAGCTAGATTGACAGCTTTAGTGTGGTTATACCAATCGCCATCACCAATAACAATTACATAACTTTTTTGACATGGAGATTTAGCGTCAACTGGAGAGTCAGTTAGATGACCATAATACTCTTCTGCAATTTTCATAAATGTCCATGCGTCTGTCCCTCCAGTAGCATTAACTCCTGAAATTATTTGATTAATTCTGGCTGCCCCATCTTTATGAACTCTTACCAATAAACAGTTTTGAGTATCGCAAGGTGTTGCATTACCCGTAGTTATGTTACCATTCCATTTTGAATAACCTGGTGGCCAATGACCTTTTTTTGAATTCCAAGAACTTGACCAATAACCAAATCCAAAGTTTACTCCCGAAGTTAAATTGGCATCTGTTACAACAGCTTTGATGGCTTTATGAGCTGCTGACATTCTAGTGACTGCAGCTGCTCCTCCAATAGTTTTTAACCAGGTACCATCGTTTTCAAAAAATTGAACTGCTTTATTGTAATAGTCTGCAACAATTATTCTATTATTTGTTGAATCGTATGCTATCCCTCTTGGATAATAAAAGTAAGTATTAGAAGTAGTAGATGTTTGTTGATATTTTCTTGAACCTTTACCCCAATTTTGAGTTACAGTCATATTAGATCCAGACCAGCTGACAGTAAGTTTAAACATTTTATGTTTTGAATAAGACATCATATATAAAACGTCTGGATTATTTGGATCACTGTCCAAACCATCCATGTAGTAACCCCAGCTATTATTTTTGACATCATCTTTTGTTGAGCTTGGGCAAGTACCACTTAATTTATTGCCATATATCCGATAATTATAAGAAGAATAAATATATCCATTGCTTACAGCAATACCTTCAGAATACTTGAATGCACTGTCTGCAGTGCAATATTTTGAACTATTAGTGCTGAGATCACGACTATACAACCCTTTACTGGTAGATGCATATAAATTACCATTATTTATTACTATAGACCTAGGATAAGAATTTTTTTTTAAATCAATTTTTCCAAGGCATTTTCCATCCGACTGTCTTATTTTTAAAATCTGATGATAGTAATAGTTAGCTACATAGATAATGCCGTCATGAATGTCTGTCCCATAGGGATAATACATTTTACAATTACCTGATTTTCCTGAAATACTATTGTTTCCCCAAGTAACGTCTGGTTTTTTAGTATCATAAATAAATTTTTTCATACCATAATTATAATTCTGCATTACATAAACATCTCCTGAACTATCGACAGCAATTTTCCTTGGATGATAAAGGGAAGCTGCACTTTGCATTCTCCAACCCATACTTCCTGATTTATCTAGCAAAATTAATAAATTTGAAGGAACATCTGCTTGAGTACCTGTACCAGGAGGTAAAATTTTTGCAGAGGAATTATTCGATACAAATAATATTATAAATAAAAAAGAATATAATAGAGATTTTAATTTCATTGATTGCTATCCATGTCCTGAGCCTGTTGTTCTTCCATTTTCGTATAATATTCAATAAGTAATTTGTCTTGTTCTTTAGTTTAAATGTAAATTTGTTCATCAAAAGTATGATCATCTGCTTTTACTTTTTGATAAACAACAAAATAATTTTGTTTTTCAAAAATTTCGTATCCAATAAATAATTTTGGGTTTGGTCCAGTGTCAAAATTTCCATACACTCTTTTAGCATATTTCATTAAAGTTAATTTATCTGAAACTGAATTATTTTCGTCGTTTAAAGCTACAAGATTGATTGCTGATAATTTATTATTAAGAAATCTATATTCAATAGCTACATCTTTAAGTCTTTGGCTTGGACAAACATCATCTGCTGCTACAGGTATAAAACTCACATCATCGAAAAGTAATCGCGAAGGTGGACCATATTTGTCAATTACTTTTGATGCGTCGTCACCGAATTCCAATTCAAATTTGCAAGCTGCTTTTGCTGAAAAAGTTAATAAGGTTATTATTAAAACTAAAATTAATTTATTAATAATCTTCATAAATATTTATAATTTTTATATTTGTTACTAATAATTATAATCATTTTGGCAAAACCACAACACTCTCTAAAGCGACAATACTTTTTATATCACTAGATGCGCTTTTTTTTGCAGGGGCATGCATTCCACAAGCATAAACTCTGTAAGCTACTCCATTTTTTGAAACATCGCTAGCTGTTGCCTTAATACTAGTCCCATAGGCCTTAATAGTTGCGTCGCCTATTCTTTCAATAAAATATTCATAATAAAATTCTTTAAGCTGTTGTAATTCAAACTTTTCAAATTTTTGAAAACCTTTGTTTTTTTTTAAGGCTTTCTCAAGAAATATTCCAAAGTTGTAACTACGGGCAAGATGTTTATTGTTTGCAGCTTTTCCTGTGTCAGATTTAATTGTAATAAAGTTTTTATGGTCAATTTCTGAAAAACTTTTAAAACAAGCATCTTTTGTTTCAACAGTATATTTATCTAAAACTTTTGTAGTTGGTTTAAATGTAGTTCCGCCTATAAGTTTTTCTTTAAAAGTAGTATATTTATATTTAGTATTTTTTTTATAATTCATTGCCGAGGTAACTCCATCCCATTTAAAAGTATCATTAGGTTCTGGTAGATTTTTTTTTGTAGTATCTCTTGCCATAGTTTTATTGTCCCACGGTCCATTCATTTGATCTAAAAGGTATCTTTCTCCTTCTAATAGAGCAAATTCAGCTATATAAAAAGTTTGCTGACGATGGTCACTTTCAGTATTGCTACCATGATCTTCAGAAGAAATTAATATTAACGATCCTCCCATTAGCGACATTGCTAACAAAAGCACAATTGCTAAAACCATTGCAAAACCTTTTTCAGAATGTTTCATCATTGCAAACCCATATTTCTTGTATGTGCTGAAATAGTTATCGACTCTCTTAAATATTTATCTTTAAATGTTCTATTAGTTGTATTTTTTAGAGAGAGAAGCGTGAAATCTTGAGGTTTAGTGAAAAATTCTTTTTGTGATCGTAAAAATATAGCCACATCTACAATCTTAATTTTATTACTTTCAGAAACAGTTGTAGGTATGGGGTCTATTATTTTGCCTTTTTCATCTATTGGAATAAAAATTACATCTTGTACATGATCAACTACTAATTCGTTAGCATAGATCTGGTCGTCAAGAGTAGAGGTTCCTGTATGCCATTTTGTTCCATCCCATTTACTTTTTGATTTGTAAAGAGCATAAGCATTTATTTTTAATTTTGTTTTTTTATCTGTAATTTCTGAATTTTTACATTCATATGTAATTTTATATCTAACGTACTTATAAGTAGGAGGCGAACCTGGAGTTACCTCTCTACTTCCATATACAAGATCAATTTTATCACATGCATTTGTTGAAGTAGCTTTAGTAATTTTTATTGGTATAAGATCTTTGTTAGTCGTTAAATTGTCACCAAAATAAACAAATCCTGCTAATCGAATATCCTTATTAATCATACCAGCAACATCCCTACCAGTTTGACTAATTTTAGCTTTATCAATTACTTGAGAATAGCTGTTATTTATTGCGGTATAGCTGGTAAACATTGCGCCCATCATAATCATTGAAATAACGATACCAATTAATAGCTCAACTAAAGTTATACCTGATATTGATGATAAGTTATTTTTCATTATTTAACCGGAAAATAAAGAACTCGATGTTTTTGACCTTGGTTTGCTTTGACTACCATTCGACCAATATAGATAGGATTCCAAGCGTCTTCATGGTGATGATCGCAATTAGGCCTTACCTTGCTGGGAGTTCCTATTTTTACTTTGTCTTTGCAAATCTCATAAACTTTTAATTGTTTGGTATCGTAAGTTATTGGATTTGCTGAAGTAGAACCTTTTGCTGTAAAACATTTAATTCTATTTTTAGAAAGTCTATTCTGCCATTTTGCTTCTTTATTTTCTATAGCATAATCCTTAGTATTGTAATGAGTTTTGCTACTTTTATCTTCACATGTATCAATAAAGAAAGCAGAACCTTTTTTATCAGTTAGATTTGCTAAATATTCATAAATTTTTTCATCTTTATTATTTCTGGTAAATCTATCTCCTATCAGATCCTCAGCTACCATTGCTGTTAAATAATTAATTTTAGTTCTTTCACCTGAAATATTAATTGAATGAACGGAATAATTAACCATTTGAAAAACCGCAATAAAACCAATTCCAACTATTGCAGTTGATATCATTGCCTCTAAGAGGGTTATCCCTTTTTCTGTTAGTTTGTTACTGTCTTTGCCAAGCATCTTTAAGTTTATAATTATACCTCTGTAGTGGGTTACGTGACTTATATTTATACCTATATTTACTAATATTTCCAAATCTTGACCATTTAATTAGGTATGTAGGCTCATCAAGACTGCTTAAATCGCATGTTTTTCCATGACACATGATAATATAATTAGCGGTAGGAGTTCCTTCTAAATTAATATTCTTATTATTTGATTTAGTTAGTGATCCGGAAACTTTATAGTAATTTCCACCTCTACCAAAACAAACAGCCGATCCTGAAGTGGATCGTAAATGAGTTGTAACTTCAACTTTATCTATACTAGCTCTTGGATCGTAAAGTTCATAAAACTGAAGACCATTAAACTCATTCCAATTACCTGGAAAATCTGCATTACATTTAGTGGACCCATTATTGTCAGTCAATTCTTTAGAAAATTTATTATCTTTCATTCCTCTAGTAATAAAAATAGTTTCGGTGTTATTCGAAATTCCAGAAACACCTGAAAGACCTTTTGGTAAAATTAATAATTGCGAATAAGCAAAAGAACCTCTTTGAGTTAGAGTTGAAATATTTGCAATTAAACTAGCAACTTTTTCTGTAGCTGCTCGCACTTCTCTATCTTTTTTCCAACTTGAATATCCCGGATAAGCTATGGCAGATACTATAGAAATAATAAGTACAGTAACTATTAATTCTAGTAATGTAAAACCTTTAATGCCCTGATCTTGCCGCACCTGAGTCTATTTTTCCTGATTTAACTAATTCTTCCAAAGATTTATCCATTGTAATCATTCCATCTCTAACTGCAGTTTGCATAATACTTGGAATTTGATGAATTTTTGCTTCTCGAATTAAGTTTTGAATTGGACTTGTGCATTTCATTATTTCAAACGCACCAACTCTTCCTAAACCATCTCTTGTTTTTAATAATCTTTGGGTAACTACCATTTTTAATGATGTAGAAATTTGTGCACGAATTTGTTCTTGTTGTTCTGGTGGGAATACATCAATAATTCTATTTATTGTACTTGGTGCACCGCTAGTGTGTAATGTACCAAATACCAAGTGACCTGTTTCAGCAGCAGTTAATGCTAAACTTATTGTTTCAAGGTCTCTCATTTCCCCGACTAAAATTACATCTGGATCTTCCCTAAGAGCAGCTTTTAATGCTGCAGCAAATGATTTAGTTTGTTTTCC
>MDTA01157134.1_pt1 | contig 12332 bp, 13 predicted proteins | sample 811151 | NCBI WGS metagenome assembly MDTA01 (sample SAMN05326648, study PRJNA326480) | marine metagenome | isolation source: seawater | place: Indian Ocean: South | collected 2010
CTAAAGGTGAAATATCTTTATTTCCATCAGCAACATGGTGAAGAATTTTAACAAAATTGCGAAATATTATAGGTAAATTAATACTATAAATTTCTTTATTTATATCTTCTAAATTTAAATCCTTTTTTGAAAATATAAGAATTTTCGCTTGATTGTTTTTAGATTTAATTATTTTATTAATTTCATCAAGTTTATGGTCAATTGATATATCTATTAATATTATTTTTTGCTTACTGGGATATTCAGTTATCTCTCTTAAACTTTTAAAAAATTTAATATGAAATTTTTCATTTGAAATTAAATTTATCAATTCATCCAGAAAAAAACTCTTCTTAAATATAGCTATAATATTTTTATCACTTGGCATATTCTCTAAATTATGACAAATATTTTTATAATTAGATCTAAAAAAAAAAATATAGCATATGTTTATTATGAAAAGAAAAAAATTATTTGTTATATTGGTAAAAATGGTATTGGGAAAAAAAATAGAGAGGGTGATTTAATTACTCCTAAGGGAAATTACAAAGTCGAAAAAGTTTTTCTCAGAACAGATAGAGTTTTTAGAGTCAAGTCACCATTACCAATTTCACAAATAAATCAATCAAATATATGGTGCATAGATCCAAAAAACAAAAAATATAATTGTTTTTTGAAAAAACCCATAAATTGCTTTTATGAAAAATTACATAGAAAAGATGAAGCTTATGACATAATTGTATCAACAAATTTTAATTCAAAACCAATTAAAAAGCACAGGGGCAGTGCTATTTTTATTCATTGCATGGGACCAAAAAATAACTTTACAGAGGGTTGTATTGCTCTTGGAAAGAAAGATTTGATTGATTTATTAAAAGAACTTAAACCCTCAACTAGAATAATAATTCGTTAATTTCTTGGTCCAAAAACACCTGAACCTATTCTCAAATGGGTTGCTCCGAATTGGATAGCCTTCTCATAATCGTCAGACATCCCCATACTAGCATTTTTTAAATTATTTTTATCACACAGATTTCTAAGTAAACTAAAATATATTGAAGGCTCATCGTTTAACGGAGGAATACACATTAGACCAGTCAAATTTAAATTCATATCATTTCGACACCATTTGACAAATTCAGAAACTTCCTGAATTTCTACTCCACTCTTTTGAGACTCTTTACCTATATTTACTTGTGCAAAAAATTCATAGTTTTTTTTACTCTGGCTAGAGTCAATGAAATCTCTGATTCTTTTCACAACCTTTTCTCTATCAATTGTTTGAATTATATCAAAAGTCTCCAAGGCTGTTTTGACTTTATTTGATTGGAGTGGACCAATAAGATGTAACTCTATTTCTTTGTTTTTCTCTTTCATATTTCTCCACTTTTCATTAGCTTCTTGAACTTTATTTTCTCCAAAAACTTTATGCCCGTGCTGAATTACTAATTTTATTTTTTCCATCGCAAATGTTTTGGAGACAACAACTAGCTTTGGGCTTTTTGAGGTTTTTGAAAACTTCTTATTAAAATAATCTATTTGATTTATAATATTTGAATAATTTTTAATAATTTCATGCATGTCGAAATACTACCAGTCAAATTATAATGTTTTTAACCTTCCAAATGAATGGTTTTTTTTTAATCCATTTCAAAAAAAAAATAATGATTTTTTCTTTAAAATTAAAAGACATACCGGCATTGTTTTTTTTCATAATAGTTATCAAAAAAATTGTAAATTTTTAGAACAAATTCAACCCTTTGTAAAATGGTGTAAGAATAAAAGAATGAAGTTTTTGGTTCAATGTTCTCTGACTTGGGCGAACAAATACAAACCCTTTGGTATTTTGATTGACCATGAAAATAATCAGTTAAATAATATGCTAAACATAAATATATTAAAAAAAAGATTTTTGATTGCAACAAAAATACATAGTATCATTGAAGCAAATGCTCAAAAACATAAATTCAATGTTTTCTTCATTTCTAATGTATTCCCTACAAATTCTCATCCGGATAGATCAAAAATAAATTTTTTTGTTTTTTTCTCTATTTGTAATTTTTTAAAAAATAAAAAAGTTTTTGCTTTAGGCGGAGTTACAAAAAAGAATTATAATCGTTTAAAAAATAAAAATTTAAATGGATTTGGTGGTATAAGTTATTTTATAAAAAAATAAAATGCAAAATTATCATCCTCAAAAAATTGAAAAAAAATGGCAAGCCAGATGGATTAATGAAAAAGTTAATGCGGCCCACATATGCGATAAAGAAAAATTTTATGTTTTAGAAATGTTTCCTTATCCATCAGGAAAAATCCACATGGGTCATCTAAGAAATTATACCATCGGTGATGTTGTGGCACGCTTCTTTAAAAATAATAATTTTAATGTTCTACATCCTATGGGTTGGGATAGTTTTGGAATGCCTGCAGAAAATGCAGCAATAGAAAACAATCTCAGTGCAAGAAAATGGACTGAAGAAAATATTTCAAATATGAAAAAACAATTACAGTCAATTGGTCTTGCGATTGACTGGAACAGAGAAATATCAACATGCAGTGATGAATATTACAAACATCAACAAAAATTATTTATCGATCTCTATAATAAAGGATTAATTTATAAAAAAGATAGTTATGTAAATTGGGATCCCGTAGACAATACTGTTCTAGCTAATGAGCAAGTTATTGATGGGAGAGGCTGGCGATCAGGAGCAATTGTTGAAAAGAAAAAATTGTCACAATGGTTTTTAAAGATAACAGCTTTTTCTAAAGAGCTTTTAGATGATTTGAAAGGACTAGATGAATGGCCAGAAAAAGTTAAAACAATGCAAAAAAATTGGATAGGTTATTCTGATGGAGCTGAAATAATATTTAAAGTTGTTAATAAAAACCTGGAAATAAAAGTTTTTACTACAAGACCAGAAACTATTTTTGGTGCTAGTTTCATTGCTGTTTCAGTTGAACATGAACTTAATTTATTATTTAATCATGACAAAGGGTTCCAGATATTTAGAGAAAAGTGCCTAAAAAATCAATCCAGAATTGATAATGAAGATGAAAAATTAAGTTTTCCTACCAAGCTTTTTGTTGAACATCCTTTTATTAAAGAGAAAACTTTACCTGTTTTTTTTGCCAATTATGTTCTAATGGACTACGGAAATGGTGCAATATTTGGATGTCCAGCTCACGATAACAGAGACTATGATTTTGCTAAAAAGTTCAAGATTTCGATAACTAATGTAATAAAAACTGTAAAGAAAAATGAAGGTGGGGAATTGCCTTATTCAGGAATCTCTGAAAATGACATAATGATTAATTCAGAATTTTTAAATGATCTAAAAATATCGGAGGCAAAAAAAACAATAATTAATAAATTAATAAAAACAGGAAAAGGTAAAAAAAAAATTGGATTTAAATTGAGAGATTGGGGTATTTCAAGACAAAGGTATTGGGGGTGTCCAATACCAGTGATTTATAAAGAAGATGGTGAAATTCAGACAGTTAGTGAAAGTGAGCTGCCAATAAAACTTCCAGATGATATTGACCTCTCGAAACCTGGAAACCCCCTAGTAAATCACTCATCATGGAAAAAAACTAAATGCAGTATCACTGGTCTCAACGCAACGCGTGAAACTGATACATTAGATACTTTTTTTGATTCATCTTGGTATTATTTGAGATTTTGTTCACCAAAAATTAAAGACAAGCCATTCAATGAAGAGGATATAAATTATTGGATGCCGGTTGATCATTATATTGGTGGTATTGAGCATGCAATTCTGCATTTACTATATTCAAGGTTTTTTTCTAGAGCTCTAAAAGAATGTAATTACAAAATACCTAAGGAACCATTTAAAAAATTGATAACCCAAGGAATGGTTTGTCATGAAACTTTCAAAAACAAAAAGGGTAAATGGATAGAACCAGGAGAGGTTGTTTTTAAAAATGGGAAGTACTATCATAATACTGAAGAATTGATCAAAGGACGCTCAGAAAAAATGAGTAAATCAAAAAAAAATGTTGTTGACCCAGACGAAATAATAGAAATATATGGAGCTGATACAGCAAGACTTTTCATGATTTCTGATTCACCACCGGAGAGAGATCTTGAATGGTCAATTGATGGGATTAAAGCAACTCATAAATATCTATGTAAAATTTTTGATTTTTTAAGTAAAGATTTAAAGTTTGTCCTAGATACGGGAAAATTAGATGGAAAAAAATTAAATGAATTTGAAAAAAATATATATACTTTTGTAAATACAACTATTTATAGTTTTACTGAAGATATTAAAAGCTACAGATTCAATACAGCTGTTGCAAAATTAAGGGAACTATCTAATAAAATTTTAACGAGAGGAATCTGCTCAGATCTTTTTGACTATTCCTGGTCAATTTTTTTAAGGCTCATTTCCATAATTACACCTCATCTTTCACAAGAAATTGCAAGTAAATCAGGTTATAATAAACTTCTTTGTGATTTAGACTGGCCATCTTATGATAAATTATGCTTAACTTCAAAAAATGTTAAAATGGTTGTGCAAAAAAATGGGAAGAAAAAATTGTTGTTAGAAGTTCCAATGGATATAGATCAGGATGAAGTTATAAAAATTTTGTTTAATCATAATTCAAAATTAGGAATTGAACTTAAAACATCTGTGAAAAAGATAATATTTATAAAAAATAAAATCATAAATTTTGTAAAATGAAAAATTTTTTGGTTTTATTGTTCTTAAGTACTTTTTTTATAATTAACAGTTGTTCATTCAAGCCACTTTATAATAGCAACCAGTTTTTTTCTAAGTACAAAGTAGAAATACTTGTTAAATCAAAAGACAAATATGAAAACAATGCAAACCAATTAAAAAACATACTCGATGGTAAGTTAAACTCTTCTTCATCTAAGTCATCAAATCTTAAACTAATAGTTTCTATTAATAGATATGAATCAGACTTAGGTATAAACAAAAATTTGTATACTTTTAGAAAAATGTTATCTTTCGATGTTATTTATTCTTTTTATGATAAGAAAGGATTGTTAACATCGGGAAAAGTGACTAATAAAGCAAGTTATAATATTACTGCTAATACTTATGCAAACATTGTATCAAGAGAAGATGCATCTAAAAAATTAATATTATCAATTTCTAAAAATTTAAGTAATTTAATATTGGCAAAGGATTTTAGGAGAAAAATTTCACCGTGATAATTAAATCTTCTGTATTTCTAAGTGAGTTAAAACAATACATCTCAAAAAGATTTTTTTTGATCTACGGTCCTAATTTAGGAAAGGTAGAGTATTGTTCTAAAAATATTGTTAAAGCACTTAAAGAAAAAGAAGAAAAATATGGTGTTGTTAATGTTTCACAAGAAGAATTCTTAAAAGAGAATTTTTCTGGTCTTATTAAAAAGTATGATTGTCATGATATTTTTGGAAAGAAGAATATATTGGTATTTTCATCAATAGAAATTAGATCAATTAAGGAATTAATAGAATCTTTAGATAATTATAAATTTAATTATTTGTATATAATTTTAAAATTCGAGAATCTTAAAAAAAAATCTGAAATTAGAGATTTCTTTGAAAAGAACAATGATTGTATTTGTGTTCCTTGTTATGAAGAAACATCTTGGGAGAAAAAAAAAACTATAAAAGAATTTTTTAAAAATGAAAATCTAGAAATAAGTAATGCACAAGTCGAGCAATTATCAGAAAAATTGACAAATGAAAAATTTGAGATTTTATCCGAATTAGAAAAAAAAATTATTTTTTTAAAACATAAAAAAAAAACTATTGAAGAACTTCTAAATAAATTTGAAAAAACAGTGTTTCATGACGAAACTGAATTTATATATGAGTTGGTTTCTGGAAAAAAACAAAAAATAAATGATTATTTATTTAATTCTGGTCAATTTCAGAATAATGAGATAAAAATTATTAATTTTTTATCAGACCATTTTGCAAAGCTTTTAATCGTAAAAGGTAAAGTTCAAGAAGGTACATCTCTAGAAGAAGCTATAAGATCCCTTAAACCACCCATTTTTTTTAAATATATAGATAGATTTAAAATGCAGGTCGGTTTGTGGAAAGAAAATGAAATAAACGAAGTTTTAAAACAACTTTATATTTGTCAAAGCAATTTTTTTGAGGGCTTAAAATCTGCCAGATATAAATTCCTTTTTTTGATCCTAAAAATATTGAATAAAAAATCTAAATCTACAGTTTATTAGTAAAAGTTTCAATTTTCTCTTTTAACTTTTCCCTGCTACAATTTGTATTAATTTTTAATGATATAAAATTATCAAAACTTGAAATTCGTGAAAGTTGATTTTTTAAAATTGTCTTCAATTTTTCCTCGTTCATATTTTTTCTCCTGAGCACTCTCTTTTTCTGAGTAAATTCATCTGTGTAAAGATAAATTATTTTATCATAAGAATAATGAAGTTTTTTTTCAAATAATAAGGGAACATCAAAAAATAAAATTCTTTCTTTAATATTATTATTTATAAAAACTTTTTTTATCTTGTATAATTCAGGATAAATTATTTTTTCGAGTTTTTTTAATTCTTTTTTATCTTTAAATACATAACTGCCCAGCACATTTCTATCAATCTGCCCTTTCTCATCAAATAAATTTTTAATTTTCTTCAAAAATACTGAAGCAATATTTGTTTTAACATTTTTTTTCAAATAAATTTTACTCACTTCTTTGTCTGACTGAAATACTTTGAAACCGAGTTTAGTAATAATATTTGAAATTGTTGTTTTGCCAGAACCAATATTTCCAGTTATTGCTATTTTAAATTTTTTTTTCACATAATTTTCTTGCTTCATACAAATCTTGATTTGTTAATTTAATATTGAACCACAACGAAAAAGAAATTGCTGCTTGATGAATTAACATTCCTAGCCCATTGAAAGTGCGGAATCCTTTTTTTTTAAACTCTTTAATTAATTGAGTTTCTGGTGGATTGTAAATTATATCATATAAAATTACACTTGCGTTTAACATTCCTTTATTAACTTTTAAACATTCAGACTTTTTCATTCCATATGATGAAGTGTTCACAATAATATCTGTATCTTTGTCCGGTGTTGCTGTTTCCCAATCTGCCAAACTCAGTGAGACTTTGTTATTTGCAAATTTGGTTATTATTTCTTTCGCGTTGCTTTCTGTTCTATTCAAAATTTGTACTTTATTTACTTTCTGCGAAATTAATTCGGCCAATATTCCTTGAGCTGCTCCGCCGGCTCCTATCAAAAAAATGTTTTTACCTCGAACTTTGATTTTAGCTTCTTCTGATAATGAATTTATGAAACCTTTACCATCTGTGTTTTCACCAACTATTTTTTTATTTTTTTGATAAATTGTATTTATTGCGTTGCTCTTCAAAGCAACTGGCGTGAGACTATCTACTAGTTCAAATATTTTGTTTTTATAAGGTAAAGTTATATTAAGCCCTTTTATTTCTTTTTTTCTAACTTGCTCAATAATTGTATTTAAATCTGCCTCTTCAATCTCTTTTTTTAAATATTTATTATTTAGATTATATTTTTTTATCCAATGATTATGAATTAAAGGTGATAATGAGTGTTTTATTGGTTTTCCTATTACTAAAAGATTCATATCTTTTTGTTTCCTAGTTGAGTTAAAAAATTATTCAATGGGAAGCCAGTTATTGTTTCTAGGTCGCCGCTTATCACTTGCATAAAATTATATTTATAATTATCTTCGATTTTATATGATCCCACTGAATTTAATGCTGTTTCTTTGTTTTTATATAAATACCCGTTAATTTCTTTTTGACTAATTTTTTTAAAATGAATTTCTGCCATTTTTGATTCTTGAAAAAAAAGTTTTTGCTGATCAAAAACACATATAGCACTGTACAATTTATGGTTTTTTCCTGTTAGATAAGCTATGTTTCTTGCCGCTTCTTTCATATTCTTTGGTTTACTTATAACTTTCCCTCCACATTCTAAAATCTGATCTGACGCAATTATAATTTGATTAGGAAAATCATTTTTTATTGATTCTACCTTTTTCCTTGCTAATATTTCCGCCTGTTTTCTGGCTGACTTTTTTTTGTTTTTTTGTTTTTCGCTTTCTTCGTCAATTTTATGCTTTACGGTCTTTATGTTCTGAAATATCTCCATAGCTATTCTAATTCTTGTCTGACTGGACGATGCTAGAACAAACTGTTGGCTCTTTGTTATTAACTTTACTTTTTTGTTTTGTTGCAATTCCATACACTTTTTTCTAACTATTTTTTCAACATGTTAAATATGTCTATTTTTTTCTTAACAAATTTATCCTCGTTACTCGATACTTTTTTTTCCACAAATATTGTATTTTTTTTAAGCTGTTCATTAAATTACTCACAAGTTTTACACAATTTTACGTTTTAATAAACTGTTGGCAAAATGTTAGTATTTAGTTACAAACATAATTAAGCTTACAACAACTACAACAACCTTTATATATATATATAGTAATAGTAGAATTATGGATAAAATACATTTATCAAAAGAAAAAAAACCGCCAATTTGGTTTATGCGTCAAGCAGGACGATATTTGCCAGAATACCAAAAAATTAGAAAGGAAAAGAAAGATTTTCTAGACCTCTGTTTTTCTCCTGATCTTGCAAGCAAAATTTCTTTTCAGCCAATTCAAAGGTTTAATTTAGATTTTATTATACTGTTTTGTGATATTCTTGTGATCCCACATTCTCTTGGGCAAAAAGTTGAATTTATTGATGGTAAAGGACCAGTGCTTGATCCAATATCTTCAATAAAGGATTTAGATTATAAGAACATGACACTGATTTTAAAAAAACTAAATCCAGTTTTTGAAACTTTAGATTGTATTTCAAAAAGGAAGAAAGATAAAAAGTTAATTGGTTTTTGTGGAGGTCCATTTACTGTTTTAAATTATATGATTGAGGGAGGCACGTCAAAAGATCATAAGAAGATTAAAGAATTTATTAAAAATAATAGGTTGAAAGCAAAAGAAATAATAAAAGTGATAACAGATGTTTCATCGGAATATTTAAAAAAACAAATTGAGAATGGAGCAGACCTAGTTCAGATTTTTGAGTCATGGGCAAGTTTGCTGGATGGAGAAGACTTCAATGAATTCATAGTAGAACCCAATGCTAAAATAAGTAGGGAGATAAGAGAATATTCAAGAGATGTTAAGATCATTCATTTTCCTAGAGGGTCGAAGAAAAATTTGTTGACATTTGTTAATGAAGTTGTATGTGATGTTCTATCTTTAGATGAGAACTTTCCTAACGAAATTATGAGAATAGCAAAAAGAAAAAAAATGGTTTTACAAGGAAACTTAAGTCCAAAAATACTAGTTGAAGGTGGCGAAAGATTAGAAAGGGAAGTAAAAATCATTCTGGAAAAATTTAAAAACAATAAACATATATTTAATCTTTCGCACGGCATTTTACCAACCACTCCCATTGAGAATGTAGAAAAAACAATAGAAATTGTAAGAAATTATGAAACTTCCTGACAAACACCCCTCACTTCCATCAAAAAAAACAGGAATACTTTTAGTTAATCTAGGAACGCCTGACTCAACTAATTGGTTTGATATTAGAAAATACTTGAAAGAATTCTTATCAGACAAAAGGGTAATAGAATTAAATCCATTAGTTTGGAAAATAATCCTTAATGTTTTTATTTTGACATTTAGACCGTCAAAAACAGCCAAAGCATACAAAGAGATATGGATGGAAAAAGAAAATATTTCCCCACTAAGATATTATACCGAAAAACAAACAGAAAAATTAAGGGAAAAATTTAAAAGTGAAAACATTAAAGTTGATTATGCAATGCGATACGGAAACCCGAGCATTAAAATCAAAATGAAGGAAATGCAAAAAAAAGGTTGTCAAACCATTGTTATACTTCCCTTATACCCTCAATATGCTGCAGCAACGACGGCAACCGTTTGTGATGAAGTATATCGTTCATTAATGTTAATGAGATGGCAACCAAATATACAAATAATCCCTCATTATGAATCAGAGCCAATTTATATTGAGGCTTTAAAAAAAAGTGTAACGAATACTTTGAAACAAATAAAATGGAAACCTGATATTATCGTTGCATCTTATCATGGAATACCAAAAAAGTATTTTGACAAAGGCGATCCTTATCACTGTTATTGCCAAAAAACAACGAGGCTGTTAAAAGAAAAACTAAAAATTAAAATTCCAATCATTACAACTTTCCAGTCAAGATTTGGGCCTGACGAATGGCTACAACCTTATACAGACAAGACATTTGAAGATCTTCCAAAAGAAGGAAAGAAAAATATTTTAGTAATATGCCCGGGTTTTGCATCTGACTGTGTTGAAACACTTGAAGAAATTTCGATTCAGGGAAAAGAGAGTTTTGTCGAAAATGGTGGACAAAACTTTCTGATGATTCCGTGTTTAAATGATAATACAGACCATATTAAATTACTTGAGCATTTGACTAAAAAATATTTATTTTAATGAGGTAGATAGATTCTAATGCTATTAATGAAAAAATTATGGAGAATTTAAACTATTATCTAATCCTAAAATATTTCCATATCGTATTTGTTACAACATGGATGGCAGGTTTGTTCTATTTACCAAGGTTGTTTGTTTATCATTCAAAGGTAAAAAGTAATTCAAGTGAGTATAAAATTTTTTTAACAATGGAGTATAAATTACTCAAGTATATTATGAATCCCTCACTCGTGCTATCATGGGTTTTTGGGTTACTTTTAGTAATTCATTTAGAAATATATAATGAATTATGGTTAAATTTAAAATTTAGTATGGTTGTTTTAATGTCAATTTTTCATATGTATTGTGCAAGAATAAGAAAAATTTTTGAGAGTGGAATGAACAGAAATCATGAAAAATTTTTTAGATGGATCAATGAAATTCCAACCATACTATTTTTAATTATTATTTTTTTAGTTGTTTTTAAACCATTCGTTTGACAAACTGATACGAATAAATTATAAGGTAAATTCGTTTTTCTCCCTAAAAATTATGCACTTAAAAGATTTAAAATCTAAAAGCCCATCAGAGCTCCTCAAAATTGCAGAGGATTTAAAGATCGAAAATGCTGGAACATTGAGAAAGCAAGATATGATTTTCTCTATTCTAAAACAAATGGCATTGAATAATGATGCTATTTATGGAGAGGGCGTACTTGAGATTTTGCAAGATGGATTTGGATTTTTGCGTTCATCAGATGCAAATTATCTTCCAGGACCGGATGATATTTATGTTTCGCCAACACAAATAAAACAAAATAGTCTGAGGACAGGAGACACGGTTGAAGGTGAAATGAGATCTCCTAGAGACTCAGAAAGATATTTCGCAATTACAAAGATCGATAAAATTAATTTTGAATCAGTAGAAAAAACAAAACAAAGGATTAATTTTGACAATTTAACACCATTGTATCCTGACGAAAAGCTTAAAATGGAAGTTGAAAATCCAATGGAAAAAGATATTACTCATCGAGTCATGGATCTTATAGCACCTCTCGGAAAAGGCCAAAGGGCCCTGATTGTAGCTCCTCCTCGGACAGGAAAAACCGTCATGTTACAAAATATTGCTCATTCTATAACATCCAATCATCCCGAAGTTTATTTGATTGTTCTACTGATTGATGAAAGACCGGAAGAGGTAACTGACATGATTCGCTCAGTTAAGGGGGAGGTTGTTTCCTCAACATTTGATGAGCAAGCAGTTAGACATGTTGCTGTTTCTGAGATGGTTATTTCAAAAGCCAAAAGGCTTGTTGAACATAAAAGAGATGTTGTAATTTTATTAGATTCAATTACAAGATTAGCTCGTGCTTATAACACGCAAGTTCCTAGCTCAGGAAAAGTTTTGACAGGTGGTGTTGATGCCAATGCATTGCAGAGACCCAAAAGATTTTTTGGGGCAGCAAGAAATATTGAAGAGGGAGGCTCACTTACAATAATAGGAACTGCATTAGTTGATACTGGATCAAGAATGGACGAAGTAATTTTTGAAGAATTCAAGGGTACTGGCAATTCCGAAATTATTTTAGATAGAAAGTTATCAGATAAAAGAGTGTTTCCATCCATTGATGTAACTAAATCTGGAACTAGAAAAGAAGAATTGTTAGTCTCTAAAGAAGATCTATCTAAAATGTGGATTTTGAGGAAGATCCTAATGCCTATGGGAGTGAACGACTCAATGGAGTTTCTAATTGATAAAATCAAAAACTCTAAAAATAATGCAGACTTTTTTGAGTCAATGAAATCTTGATGAAAATTATAAGTTGGAATCTTAATTCAATCAGAGCAAGGAAAGAACAA
>MDTA01023558.1_pt1 | contig 12331 bp, 1 predicted proteins | sample 811151 | NCBI WGS metagenome assembly MDTA01 (sample SAMN05326648, study PRJNA326480) | marine metagenome | isolation source: seawater | place: Indian Ocean: South | collected 2010
TAAACATATAAAAACAGTTACTACGGCAATAAAAAAAGAGAATGGTGATGATATTGTTGAAAGTATTATTAGTTCAAAAGATTTAAATTCTAATGATGGCGGTGCTACAAGCTCTATAAATTTTATTATGTCATTAGAAAGTAGTAACAATGTTAATAATAAAAATGGATTACCTTATCAGGAAGGAAATGGAAAAGAAATTACTCATAAAAATTTAGAAAATTTACAGAATGCATCTAAATTTTACAGAGCAGATGCTACTGTTTCTTTACCGCCAGAACACCGTACAACTCATTTATTTTTAACAAAAGAATTAGGAGTAGAACAAGCAGATAAGATATTTACAAAAGCTACTACGTTATTAAAAGAAGATGGTTTTGTTATAGACAAAGAAAAAATGAAAATTGATTCTGCTTATGCAGCAGAAGTAAATACAAAATTAATAGAAAAAACAATGGCAATAAGTAAAGTAGAATTAACTAAAAAATATGGAGTAGGTAATGAATTAGATATAGCAAATAAAGATTTAGATTTTGTAGTATCAAAAATAGATTACACATATGCAGAAACACAGCAACCACAAATTCGTGTAGATGAACTTGGTGTATTTAATTTGGAAGATGCATTAATTCGTGCTAGAGATAATATACAAGACAAAACTGTTCTAGAATATGTAGAAACTAATTTAAAAAGTATACATAATGAACGTAAAGTTTTTGCAGAAACAAATTATGATGAAGCTTTAGACCTAGCTAAAGAAAAAGCATTTGCAGAAGAAGGTGGTTGGACAAAAATTAAAGCAGAAACATTTGAAAAATTTACAAGAGAAGATAAGCAAATATTAAAAAATGGACATCCAGAAGAATCAGATACAGATACATACACTAATCTTTCTAACGATGTTAAAGAAATACTTCCAGAAAATATAAATAAATACAGACATTTATTGTCAAAAGAACATTTTAGAAAATTAAAAATAAAAGGAGAAAATATAGCAAATGGTGGCGAAGGAAAAATACTTGAAGCAACTATGGATACACAATTATTTAAAGATATATTAGCAAAAAATGGTTTTGAAGATATTGTGTTTGGTAAAGGAAAAAACAATCTTGTTCAAGCAAAAAAATATAATGCTATTTTTGCTGAAGTAGAAAACAGAATAGATTATGCACAAAGAATATCAGGAAAAAAATTGACACGAGAAGAAAAAGCAAATTTTGTATATAATGTTATTTCAGACAAAGTTAATATTGATAATAGAAATTTTTTATATGATGAAAAAGGTAAGTTATATAGCGGTGTTGACCGTGATAATTTAGATGATACATACGTTAATGTACAAGAAGTTGTAAACGGTAAATTAACAACTACAAGAATATATGGTAATCAAATACCAACTAAAGTTTTAACAGCAATACAAGGATCGTTATACCAACGTGGTTTACCTATGTCGCAACTAGAAATTGCTAAAGAATGGGTTAAGTTTGGCAAACCTATGACATTAAATGAAGCTAATAAAAATATTAAAGCAACAAAAATTTATGGATTAATGGCAGGTTAAAAATGACTTCATCAAACCCTTTTGATCAGCTTGTAGACAACTCAACAAACCTAGATTATGGTACAGAATTTGATCCAAATTTTAATCCATTTAGTGACTATTATCGTGAAGAACAAGAAAAAAAAGATGAATTTATAAAAGCACAAATTAAAGCTGCGTCTAGTACTGATCCTGACAAGGCAGGTAAAGCACAAAAATTAGTTGCAGAATTAGGCTTGCCTGATGGCATGGCATTAGATCCCGAAAAATCTTTAAAATTTTTAGAAGAAAGAAAAAAACAACAATTAATAGATCAACGTAGATTATCTCTTGTAAATCCTATATTAGGAGAACGATTGCGTAATCCTAGTTTTGCACAAATAGCACACGATAATATTGAAAATTTAGGTTTTTTTGAAAAACTATATAGCACTGTAGGTTTAAAAGGTGCGTATCAAGGCACTAGAAAAGGAATATTAAGCAACGAAAAAGGTAAATTAGGTTCACAATTAAAATCTAGTTTAGGCCCTATTGATATACCTAGAGTTTTAAGTACTGCAACTCAAGGTGATTTTTTAAATTTAAGTAAAACAGATCAAGAAATTTTTGACAGGATTAAAGAAATTGATGAAGAAATTGCACGAATGGACGCAGATGGTGAAAATTTTATAGAAGCAGCTACATATTATATTGGTCAATATGGTGCGTCTGTACCGCAAGCAGCACTTACTGGATTAGCTACGGCTAAAATACGAGCAAAACTTGGAGCAACAGTAGGTTCAGCAGGTGGCCCAAAAGGTTCAGTTATTGGCGGTGTTTTGGGTGGCCTTTCTGGCTGGGGTGCTTTTACAAACAAACTTGCATTAGATACAGTACAAGTAGAAGAAGGTCATGCGTACCTTGAATTGTTAGATAGGGGTTATACAAAAGATGAAGCACAGACTAGAGCACAAATAGTTGGAGTTGTTAATGGTGCTCTTGAAAGAGTTAATTTAGCTTTGTTAGGCAAGGTTTATAAAGGAGCAAAAGACGTAGCAATTAATCAATTTAACAAAAGAATATTAAGACGAGTAACTGTGCAAGCAATGAGCAAAAATGCACAAAAGGCAACGCAGCTAGGTGCATTAAAAGCATTAGGTGGTAATTACGTTACAAATATAGGTTCTGAAACAGGAACGGAAGTATTACAAGAATTAGTATCTATTGCAGGTGTAAACGTTTTATCTAATTTAAGTCAAGAAGATATAAATACACTTACACCAGAACAAATAGGCGATAGAGTTTGGTCTACAATGACACAAACTATGAAAGGCATGGTTTTGTTTGGACTAGTAGGTAGTGGCGGTAGCTATGTAAATGAAGTAAACAAAGTAAATCAAGCAAAAAGTGACGTTGCTTTTATAGAAAAATTAAGCCAAGTTTCTGCAAATGATAAAACTAAAAAAAGAAATGCAACTGTGTTTCAAAATTACATACAACAAATTTCAGACAGTGAAGGTGTAGATGATTTTTATATTGATGCTGGTGAATTTTTAAACCAATTAGATAAGAATTTAATTACTGAACAACAATTAGAATTATTTAGCCCTGATATTAGTAAACAAATAAAAGATATAAAAAAAGAAGGATTAGTAGGTAAAGATATAAAAATTAAAACTGGTGATTATGCAGCAAACATTGCAGGTACTGAATTTGATAAATCATTACAACCACACTTACGTCTAGGTGCAGACAGTTTAAGCCTTACTGATTATTCGGCATCACAACTTAAAAACAAACAAGAAGCATTAGACAAAGTTGTCACAATAATGAATGAGCAAAAAAATAGAATGGAACAAGCAGCTAAAGAAGAAAAACAAATAAAAAGACAAATAGCTGCACAATTAAAAGTTTTAAATACAAAATTTACTGAAAACGACAATAGATTTTTAGCAGGGTTACCTTCTGCATTTGCAGGTGCATACTCTAAACTTACAGGTCAAACACCAAAAGAATTTATAAATCAACATTTTTATAATATTAAATTTGATAAAAAAGATAGTCAGTTTGGATCACAATTATTTAATCAAGACGGAACTATTAAAACAGAAACTGAATTTTTTAAAAATTGGTTTGGCAAGTCAATAATAAAAAATCCTGATGGAACTCCAATGGTTGTATATCATGGCACTACTGATAGTTTTGATCAGTTTGATCTTGACCACCCAAATAAATATGACAATGGGTTTTTAGGTAAAGGCATTTATTTAACAGATAGAGAAGAGTTGGCACAGACATATGCAACAAATAAAAAAGTAAAAACTAAAGCACCTGCGGAAGATAAAAAAGTAATGCCTTTATATGTACGTTTAGAAAATCCTTATCTAGCAACCGCAGAGGATAAAAACATTATTAAAAGAGGAGGAGCAGCTGCGTCTGCTGCTTTTAGAGATAAATTAATTCGTGAAGGTTATGACGGTGCAATAATGGAAGTATTAGATGGTAGAGAAATAGTTGTATTTGACACTAACGCAGTTAAGTCAGTTGACAACCAAGGGAACTGGTCTAGAGAGCTAGATAATTTATACGAACAACAACAAGTAGAATTAGAAAACGAATTTTTTGAACAACAAGGTACACAAAAACAAGGCAAGGTTGTTCCAGAAACTGTAAAAGAAATTGCTAATTTAATTGAGAGTTTTGATTTTGCAGGCAAAAACACATTTGAGACTAACCGTGATTTTAAATTAGCTTTGCAACAACGAGTAAAAGACGAAGCAAAAAAGGCAGGCGTAGATGTCTCAGTATTTACAGCAGAAGTAGAAAAATATTTAGTCAACACTGCATTAGCAGACGCAAGATATGCACTAGAGAATAATGACAATGCTATTGGTTGGTACGACACAACATTGGCAAAAGCTAAAGGTATTTTGTCTCTTATACATCCAGAGCTAGAAACAGATCCAGTTGCTAATTTTGCATTTGTCTATGCGTTAGCGAATACATCTAACATGATTAAGGTTGATAGAAACTTGCAATTAGCAGAAACTGCATATACTGCTTGGCAAGAATCACGTACAGAAGATAATCCCTTTGGCACATTTCCTGAAAAAACTATTGGTGAAGGCGATGCAAAGAAAGCTATAAACCGTAATTTTAAAATGTTTAATAAATTAATTAGAGAAAAAGGATTTGAAGCATTAGAGCAATATTTAGGAAGCACACATTTAGTAAAGGACATAGAAGATTACACAGGCTCTACAGTAACTGGTTTAAACAAAAGTGATACAGCATATGGTGCTGCAATAATGGGGCCAAAAATTGGTAATGGTTTTTATGCAAATCTAAAAGGTCATTATGAACAGTTAACTATGGATAGATGGTTAATACGTTCATGGGGCAGAATGACAGGAACATTAGTTCTTGATTACACAAAGCAAGCAAAAGTAAAACGTGGACAATTAAAATCTATAATTAAAGGTTTAACTTTAAAAGAAAAAAGAGCATTAGAAGAAATAATAAAAACAAAAGTAAGACTATCTAATCTTGATGAGGTAGCTGTTGCAATACAAAAAGCTAGTACGTCAGAAAACAATAGAGATCTTATGAACGCTATAGGTTTAGTTACTAATCCTAAGAATGCACAGCTATTACAAAATGTACTAGGCAACCCTAGAAAAGGAACACCAAGAGTAGGTTTAGGAAGCGAAATACGTAAAGGTGGTAATGCTTTAGCTAAATTTTTAGATGGTCAAAAAGAAACACCAAGCGGTGCTCCAGAGAGAAGAAATATTACAAAAGTCTTTGAACAAGTGTTGAGCATATTGCAACAAGAGTACAAAGATCTTACAATGGCAGACCTACAAGCATTGCTTTGGTATCCAGAAAAACGTCTGTATGACACTGCAAAATTAGATACAGACGAAATAATAAGAGGATACGAAGAAAGCGAAGCTCCTGACTACGCTAATGCTTCTGCTAAAATGGCAGTAGAACTAGGCGTGTCAGAAGCTGACATCCAAATTAAACTAAAGGAAGTTAACGATGAACTCCAACGTCAGGCAGCTAACAGAACAACAGGAACACAACGAGATGTTGGAGGAACAGGAAGCTTACGAGGAGCTAATACTTTCCAACAACAAGGAGCAGACAGCACAAACATTGACGAGCGAACAGGACTCCCTCTTAACCCAGACGGAACCGTTACTGTCTACCACCACACCAACAAACAAGCAGCCAAATCAATCAGAGAGTCCAGTGAACTTAGAAGCCTTGGAGAACCTGATGTCTACGTTACCACCAGAGCTATCGCAGATACTGGCTATGGTGATACCTCAGTTGGACTCAGAGTCGACCCTTCTAGACTTAGTCTCGATGATGAATTCCCAAACGGACGAAGAGATTACAGACTCTCAGTTGGAAGACCTAGAGGTTCTATTCGAGTAGACGTCATAGATCTTGCAGAACAAAGTAAATTATTTTCACAAAATCAAATACCACAAGGGCCTAGAGGTCGTTTTAATCCAAGAACGTTAACGACATTATTAACTAAGGAAGCAGATTTTTCTACTTTTGCACATGAAACAGCACATTATATGTTAACTGTTTTAGAAAATATAGTTACAGGAAAAAATGCCCCATCAACTTTAATTAGTGATTTTGATACATTATTAGATTTTTGGGGTGTCAAAGATATAGAAACATGGAAAACATTTGATTTAGAACAAAAACGTAAATATCACGAACAATTTGCATACAATTACGAAATTTATTTACACGAAAATAAAGCACCAAGTACTGGTTTACGTAAATTGTTTCAAAGATTTAGTTATTACATAAAGAAAGTTTACGAAGATGTAAGAGGAAGAATTAATGATTTGTATAGACAAGAAACTGGTCAAGATTTACCTATGTTAACTGATGAGGTTAGAAGCGTTATGGATCGTATGTTAGCTAGTGATGAGCAAATAATACAAGCAAACGATATATACGATATGAGAGCAATGTTTGAAACACAAGAAACTAGTGGTATGAACAATGAGCAATGGGCAGAATATACAGCAGCACTTAAAGAAGCAGAAGAAGAATCACTAGAAATAATGACACAAGATAGCATGAGACAAGTGCGTTGGCTAAATAATTCAAGACAAGGATTATTAAAAAAATACCAAAAAGATACCAAAAAATTATATAAAAAAGTAGAAGCAGAAGAACAAGAAAAAGTTAAACAAGAAAAAATATATAAATTAGCTGCATATTTGAAACGTGGCGAAACTGTAAATGAAAAAGGCAAAATTGTAAAAGTTAAAACAGGCCATAAATTATCTATAGAAAGTCTTAGTAAATTAATACCATTTTATGATATGAAGTCTGAAATAAAAGAATTAACACAAAAACGTATGGCTACTAAAAAGGGTATAGACGTAAAACTTATATCAGAAATGTTTGGATTTAAAACAGCAACAGATATGGTAGATGCATTATTAGAAATGCAACCAATAGAAGATCGTGTACAAGAAAGAACTGAACAAAGAATGATTGAAGAATTTAGTAATCTTTTAGATCCAAGACAACAAGAATTAAAAGTACAAGAAGCAATACATAACGAAGCTAGAGCAAGGTTTATATCTGCTGAGTTACGTTTTTTATCTAAATCTATGCAACCAGTTAGGTTACAACTCGCTGCTGCTAAACAAGTTGCAGAAGATATTTTAGCAAAGAAAAAATTATCAGAAATTAGACCAACAGAATTTGCAAGAGCAGAAGCTAGAGCATTAAAAGCTGCTGAAGCTGCAATGAAAAAAGGTGACAGTCAAGCTGCATTAGAAGCAAAAAGATCACAATTACTAAATAATCAATTAGCTAAAACAGCAATAGATATACAAAAGAGATACGATGCAGCAAAAAGTTTTTTTGTTACTAAATTATTTAAAAAAAGCGATAGTAAAATAGCAAACACTAGAAACACAGATTTAGTAAACGCTGCTAGAGCTATTATGTCTTCTTACGGTGTTGGCCCAGTAATAGAAAATCCTAATGATTTTACAAAAAAATTAGAAACATACGACCCACAATTATACGCAGAAATAGAACCAATTATACTTGATTTACAGGCAAGCAATAATCAAAAATCACTTACAGATCTGTCAACTGAGGATTTTGATTATGTATATGAGATGGTGCAATCGTTGTGGCATCAATCGTTGCGTGATGAGCAAGTAAGAATGTTAGGTAAATTACAAAGCGTAGAAGAAGCAGCAACACCACTTATAGATAATATGAAAGAAAAAATAAATAAAAGTCCTCGATTAAAAGAAAGACAAGAAAATCCGCCCGGAGCTAGAAAAGCAATAGGTTTTAAATATCAAATTTATAAAATGATGCTTGGATTTAAAGCAAAATTAAGACGTATGGAACATTGGGTAGATGGCATGGATGGTGCAGATCAAGTTAAAGAAGGTAGCGTAGGTACAACAGTTTTAGAATTAAAAGGAGGTAAATTAGGCAAATTCTATAACACTTTATGGTTTCCTATGAAAGATGCTTTAACAAAATATAGAGAGCAACAACTTATATTTACTAAAGAATATTCAGATCTTATTGCACAAGTAGATTTTGGTAATGATTCAATATTTTCTGGCGAACTAAATTATGATTTTGGTACAAACTCAAACGCTAGAGGTAAGGTGGAATTGCTTGGAGCAATGCTGCACACAGGTAATAAAAGTAATTTAAGAAAATTATTACTTGGTAGAAAATGGGGTGAGTTAAATGAAGACGGTAGTTTAAATACAACAAGATGGGATACTTTTGTAGAACGCATGATAAATGAAGGACATCTTACAGAAAATGATTATGTTTTTTTACAAGCAGTATGGGATTTAAATGAAAAAATGAAACCGCTTTTACAAAAAGCACATAAAGAAACAGAAGGATATTATTTTAAAGAAGTTGAAGCTACACCAATAACAAATAGATTTGGCACATACAGAGGTGGATATGTACCTGCAAAAACTGATCCGTTAATGGTAGATCAACCAGTAGATCAAGCTATAGAAACAACAAAATTACAGTTTAAAAATTCATTACCTTCTGCTCCAAAAGGCATGACAAAAAGTCGTGTTGAAAATTATGCAGCACCATTGTCATTGCATTTAGGATACATGACAAAACATATAGATGACTCTTTACGTTTTGCATATGTTCAACCAGTTTTAAAAGATACTTTAAAAATTTTAAAACATAAAGATTTTGAAAAAACTTTAGAAGTAATAGACCCAACTGTAATGAAAGAAATGATATTGCCTTGGTTACAAACTGCTGCAAATCAAACAACTTTCACACCTTCTGGACTAGATCCAAACATAGATAAGTTGTTAGTGGCACAAAGAAGAAGAGCAGGTATAGGTATTATGTTTGCTAACATTTCTAACGCTATACAACAATACACAGGTATATTCCCTGCAAATTTAAAAGTAAAAGGTAAATATTTAAACGGTGCATTAGTTGCTTATACAAAAGATAGGCAAGGTATACAAGAAATGATTGCAGGTGCATCGCCATTTATGGAAGATCGCCAAAGAAACCAAATGTTTGATATACAAGGTCGTTTAAATGAATTAATTATTGATCCAAACCAATTTCAAAAATTTAAAGATTGGTCTACAAAACACGCATATTTTTTACAGCAAACTTTTCAAAATCAAGTAGATGCTGTTGTTTGGTTAGGAACATTTAATCAAGTTCACGCAGAACTAGGATCAGAACTAACTAACGAAGAAGTGTTAGATGAAGCTATAAAACAAGCAGATGCAAATGTACGTTTAACACAAGATAGTTTATTGCCAGAAGATAGAGCAGCGTTTCAAAACTCTACACCAATTGTACAAGCAATTACACAATTTACTGGTTATTTCAATACAATGGCTAACCTTAATGCAACACAATTTAAAAAATTAATACAAGACGATATAGGTTTTAAAAATAAATCACAACAAGGTGCTCAAATGCTTTACACATATATTTATTCTGTATTTATGCCAGCAGTTGTAGCAGGTTTAATTGCAAGATCATTAGGTGGTAATTTAAACGATGATGATGATGATGGATATTTAGACGATGTAGCAGAAGCAGTGTTTGGTGACGTATTAAAATATAAAGTTGCATTTATACCAATTGTTGGCCAAGCAGCAATAATACCAATTAATGCACTTAATGATTTGCCTTATGATGACACAATTACATCTAGTCCTTCATTTCAAGCAATAGAACAAGGATTAGGAGGTACGGCAAGACTTTTAGAAACACTGGTTAAAGGAGAAGAAATTACTGGCAGACAAATTAGAGATATATCTAGTATGCTTACACAAACTTTTGGTGTACCAATTACACCATTTGGCAAATCAGCAGGTTATCTACGTGACGTACAACGTGGTGAAATAGTACCAGATAATCCAATTGACTTTATAAGAGGGTTAATTACAGGTAAACGTGGAAGACGTTAAAGGTGTGACCGTAATAAGAAAAAGTAAAGCTAACTTTAATAAGATAGTGAAAATGTCTATTAATGACAATAAATTCGACTACAAGAAAAACACAAAATTTTGTTGGGAATGGTAATGCTCATACATATCCGTTTGGTTTTAAAGTATTTGAAAATTCTGAAATAGTTGTAAAAAAATTAGAAGTAGCAACAAGTGTGGAGACTACATTAACACTTGGTGTAAACAATGATTATATAGTTACACTTAGCAATGATCAAAACGGTAATCCCGGTGGAAGCATAACTTTAAAATCAGGTGGTAATAATTTTAATTTACCTAGTGGATTTCAAATTGTTATTACATCTAATGTTCAATCATTACAAGGAACAGATCTTACAAACCAAGGTGGATTTTATCCAGAAGTTATTAATGATGCACTAGATAAATCAGCAATTTTACATCAACAGCAACAAAACGAATTAGATAGATCTATAAAATTTTCATTAACAAATACTATTAGTAATTCAGAAATTACAGAAAGTGTTGATGCTCGTAAAAATAAAGTTTTATCATTTAATAATGACGGTGACTTTACTGTTCAACAAGAGATAGGAACATATAGAGGTGATTGGGCAGCTGGTAGATCTTATGCGGTAAGAGATCTTGTAAAAGATACAACTACCAATAATGTTTTTATGTGCAATTTAGCGCATACATCCTCTGGATCAGAACCCTTAACAACTAATACTAATGCTGCCAACTGGGATCTTATTGTAGACGCATTAGCAGCTACGACATCTGCAAACAACGCAGCTACGTCCGCAACAAATTCTGCAAACTCTGCAACAGCATCGGCTAATAGTGCAAGCGCAGCAGCATCCTCGCAAAGCGCAGCAGCGTCATCTGCTTCGGCAGCATCTACGTCAGAAACGAATGCAAACAATCATAAAAATGCAGCACAAGCAGCACAAGCAGCAGCAGAAACTGCATTAGATTCTTTTGATGATAGATATTTAGGTGCTAAAAATTCTAATCCTTCATTAGACAATGACGGTAATGCATTAATAGATGGAGCTTTATATTTTAATACAACCTCAAATATTATGAGGGTATATGACCTTGGTAATACTAATTGGTTAGATTTAAATATAACTGGTACAAACCTAACTAATACAAATATTGTTGCCGGAAGTATTAGTAATGTTAACACTGTTGGCGGTAATATTTCTAATGTTAATGCGGTAGCTGGTAACGAAACCAATATTAATAGTGCAGTATCAAACGCAAGTAACATTAATTCTGCCGTTAGTAACGCCACAAACATAAATACAGTTGCCGGTATAAGTGGCAATGTAACCACAGTTGCTGGCATTTCTTCGGATGTAACAACTGTCGCAAACGATGGTACAGATATAGGCAATGTTTCAGGCAGTATTGCAAACGTTAATACTACTGCTGGCTCTATTAATAATGTCAATACTGTTGCTGGAAATATCAGTAACGTAAATACAGTTGGAGGTAATAATGCAAACGTTACAACCGTTGCTGGAATCTCGTCTGATGTAACTACAGTTGCAGGTATTAGTTCAAATGTTACGGATGTCGCTGGTAACGCTACTAATATAAACGCAGCAGTTTCTAATGCAAGCAACATAAACTCTGCTGTTAGCAATGCAACTAATATCAATAGTGCAGTTTCTAATGCAAGCAATATAACTACAGTTGCAGGTTCTATATCAAACGTAAATACAGTTGGTAATAATATTACTAATGTTGTGGCAGCAGGTGTAAACGTAGCTGACATAAATAACTTTGCAGATATATATCAAATATCAAATAGTCCGCCAAGTCAAAGAGCAGATGGTTCAGGTTTACAAGAAGGTGATTTATGGTTTGACAACAGCAACGATAACTTAAGAGTTTACGATGGCACTAATTGGAACAATATATCTCCAACACAAACTGTACTGGATGATATATCTATTGTTTCTGGTGCAATAACATATTCAGAAGATTTAGGTTTAATAACTGATGCAGTTGCTACAGGCACTTCTAACGGTTCTTTAGATATTGTTGCTGACGCATTAGAAGATGAAATAACATTTACAGTTACAGCAGCTACTGGCAAATTTATAATTGATGGTGTTGATAAACCTGCATTAACTTTATATAAAGGTTGGACTTATACATTTGATGTAAGCGATGCTTCTAATGCTACACATCCATTACGTTTTTCTAGTGGCGGTAGTGCATACAACACTGGAGTAGTTGTTACTGGAACACAAGGTCAAGCAGGTGCAAAAGTACAACTTGTTGTACCAGAAACACA
>MDTA01058862.1_pt1 | contig 12329 bp, 18 predicted proteins | sample 811151 | NCBI WGS metagenome assembly MDTA01 (sample SAMN05326648, study PRJNA326480) | marine metagenome | isolation source: seawater | place: Indian Ocean: South | collected 2010
CCGCCGCCGCCGGCCGCACCGCCCGCGCCGGGAAGATCGGGTTGTAGGAAATAAACATTGTCTTCGACGTCGTCACCCATTATACTATAACTAAAGAAATTAAAATTACTCTAAAACTATCGTTTTTTCCTAGTCATTTTTTTCAAAAACCGCATATGTTTAAAGGAGGGGGTATGGGGGAACCTTGGTTCCCCCACTGGGTTCCCCCCACCCAACTACTTAAAATTGATTTAAAATACTAATAATAATAAAGTTATTATATACAAAATGAAACGAATATTTAGTGCTATTATTAGTATTTTATTAGTCGCCCAATCAAATGCTTTTATAAATGAAATGATCAAAGAAAGACCGGCATTCAAACTTAAACTGGCGTATGATGCACCGCCAACAATTCCGCCAAAAAACACGCTATTTCAAGAATTGGGCGGCGGCGGCGAAGAGATTCGTCATCTTACACGCGAACAAGCCAAATTAGTATTGGAAATGTGGACGTTAAATATAGAATGGAATACTCAAGAAACACAATTGATGAAAGCAACGCTAGAAACGGAAAACGATAACGATCTATTTTTCGGCTATTGTCCAGAAGTAGACGAACAATATTCAATAAGATATATGTTTCATTCCAGAATAATAAAAGGAGAACGACCGTATCTTTCGGTAACGCAGGGTATTAAATGTCCATTTGATATTTCAAGTATTTCTAGTTATGGGTTCAAAGCTAAACTCATAGAAGCCATTCCTATTATACCAATAAGTTTTATTACATTACTTCAAAATCAAAAATTCAATCTTTCATGGAAAATAGAAGAAATGAATCAATCAAAATAATTTATCATCTAAGGTTTGGATAAATGCATCTTTCTTTAGATACATTTGTGTCACCAGACATACATAAATCATTGGTATCCATTTTAACACAATGACGCATACCGTCTTGGTCGCCTACATAACAATATCCGGGTTTGTTTTTTTCTGGTGTGCTTTTTTTTGAATACATAGGAACAATAAGAGGCATGTCTTCGGGATCTTCTTTAATGGACATTTTTTCTAATCCACTGTAAAATCCGTATTTTAATTGCGTAGAGAAGTTACAATATAATGATAAGGATAATAGGAAAATTGCGAAGAAAATCAGTAATTGACATATGTTGTTTTTCATTTTAATTATAATAGGTAGAGATAATAAAGAACACGCCTTACATATTCATAAATTTATCTAAACTCGCCAATTTCTCGACAGTTTTTTCTACATTTGTCCTATTATCGCCATCCATAGACAAATATCCCGTGTTAGGTTCTTGTTGTTTCTTAACAAGCGCTTCAAAAACACATTCTATTACTTCTTCACCATTATATTTTTCAATGTCTTTTATAATAGGAATCTTAAAATCAATGCTATTCTTATCAATTAATATTTTACACGCGAAATATAATAATTGTTTACGTTTATCTTTGCTTCCAGGTTTGTAATTCACAACAAACATAGAAAACAAACTAAATATACATTTATTTTGAATATCCGATGTGGTATGTTCCTTATCTAATAAACAATCCCATATTATCCATATAACGTCTTTTTGAAAAATAGGCAAAACAGGAACTTTCCTGTGTGCACATACGATGACCTTTTCTTTTATTTTATTATAATATTTGCAATATTCTAGAACCCATTCTAACCAAAATAAAGTATTCCATAAACTTTTTTGAGAACAATCTTTACTAATACTGTATATAAATTCATTTACCGGTATATACAGTTCGTTGGGATCGCCGTCCCGGAAGACCCTGTTTACATAAGATACGTCCGGAGCCTTTAGTTTATCAGATAGGGCTTCGATATTGAAATTATCTTCGCCCGTTATTTTTATTTTCTCAAATGTAGGTGTTTTATTTGATGCACACAAAACTATTACAATTTCACAAAACAATTTCCGTATTTCGTGATTATTCCTCATCGCCAATTCATAATTAACATAGCCGCCTTTATGAATTATATTATAATTGTTATGCATCATATTTAAATAAATGGCTAATTTTGGATTCCCTACATTTACACTATTTGCATAAAATCCTATTAATATTTCCCAAGCCTCTTTTATGTGTCCAGAACAAACCAAATCCATTATCCAATAATAACTGTTTTTTATATTTGATTGGTTGAGTTCTTTTATACATGCGGTTTTAACATCGGCTATTTTATATTGTGAAAATGACCCCCCTCTAAAGTCTTTAATTGAACGGACATCGTTTATGTCTGCATACATAATTTATATCAAATAGTTATTATTATTAAATCCTTTAAAACTCAGAATCTAACGAAAAAACATCCCCATCATTATCTTTTGTTGCTAATGCATATTCTCCTACACGCTTTTCAAAAAAGTTGGTTTTTCCTTCAATACTAATCATCTCCATAAAATCAAAGGGATTTTTGGCATCATATATCTTATCATATCCTAATTGTAATAGTAGTCTATCGGCTACAAACTCAATGTATTGTCCCATCATATTGCTATTCATACCAATTAATTTGCACGGCAAACATTCCAATATGAACTCTTTTTCTATTTCTACCGCCTCTTTAACAATTTCGTATACCTTACTTTGCCGATTTTTTTTGTGTAAGTCATTATACAATAATACTGCAAATTCGGTGTGCAAGGCCTCATCGCGCGAAATTAATTCATTGGAAAAGGTTAATCCGGGCATAATTCCGCGTTTTTTCAGCCAAAATATAGCACAAAATGCACCTGAGAAAAATATTCCTTCGACGCAAGCAAATGCAACTAGACGTGTTGCAAAATTGGCGCGTTTATCGTGCATCCATTTTAAAGCCCAGTCGGCTTTTTTTTTAATACATGGAAAATTGTCTAGGGCATCAAACAATTTACCCTTTTCCTCTCTATCTTTAACGTAGGTTTCAATCAATAAAGAATACATTTCACTGTGAATATTTTCCATTGCAATTTGAAAACCATAAAATGCTCTGGCTTCGCTTAATTGCACATCGGTCATAAAACGACCAGCTAAATTTTCCAAAACAATCCCATCAGACGCAGCAAAAAACGCTAAAATCATTTTAATAAAATATTGTTCGTCGGCATTCAATTTCTCCCAATGAATCATGTCCTTGGTCAAATCTACTTCTTCGCATCTCCAAAAACATTCTAATGCTTTTTTATACATTGACCAAATACCTTGGTTTTGTATTGGGAACATTACATACCGACTTTCGTCTGGTGTTAATAGTGGGTCGTTTTGTTGTTTGGACATCCTAAATATTATAGCTCAATATTTTTAAATAATCTTAAATAATAACTTTAAACCAGGAGACTAAAAATTGAAAAAGAACGCCAAAAACACACTACAATAATGCTCTTAATATAAAAAACACAAACGTCCATGAAAATATACTATATTTTTCAGTAAATATTTATCTCTTCTTAAACTATATAATCATGCCTAAAAAATGCATTCCTGGTATTATTTGTTTGGAAACATTTAATTTTTTTATACTAATTGTGCTTTTGTTACTTTTCTTTTATTTATTTCACGTTCAATCTCAAATAGCAATGAATAGCGTCAGTTCGCAAAACGACATCTTGCCTTTAAATAGTTCCTCAAACGCGATTGTTGAAAAAAAACCGATGTCAAACATTATAAACATACCTACACAGGCAATGAATCATACATTTTCACAAATAGGTATATTAACCAGCACTAATACAACACCAAACGGAAACATCATTTTGCCTATAATGGGAAAACAATTAATAACATCTAGAAATAATTGGCAATATTACACAATGAGCGATCAAAATAACTCTATCAAAATACCTCTTTCTTTTAATGGTAAAAGCTGTATGGACGAATATGGATGCGAAGAAATATTAGACGGAGATAACGTTTATGCAGAAGGATATAATGATATTTTTAAAGTAACATTATATGAAAGAAACAATTACGCGTATAATACTGCTCTTTGATAGTGGGGTGGGGTGGGGGGCGGAATCAACCTAATGTTTTTTCCCCGATTTCTTATGTTTTTTCCCCGATTTCTTATGTTTTTTTCCCGATTTCTTATGTTTTTTTCCCGATTTCTTATGTTTTTTGCCGGCTTTTTTCTTAAGTGTCATTTTTACAAAACCAAATTTGCCCTTTTTGGCGGTATAACCATATTTTTGTAATCTCTTTTCTTTTTTAGCGGTAAAATGTTTTTTACGAGAAACAATGTAACCACGTTTGTTCTTAATCAAGTCTTTTTTCTCAAGACCACCCGACGTTTTCATTGCGGTTCCGTTGTATACCATGCGTCTTGGGCCTACAATTTTCTTAAATTTTTTCAACAAGGTTTTTCTTAACATATTTATAATTTAACGCAACATTTTAATATAAAAGGAATTATTAATTTTATTATTATGGGCGAAATTCACCAATCCGCGGATTTTCATCCAGCATATATTTGCTATATTTTAGCAACATCTACCGCATGGGCGGTTACTCCAAATATATTAGGCCTTTATTATGACGAATTAACCACAAACCTCGATTACTTTTTAATAGGGATGCAAGTTGCTATCTTGATTTCATCAAATCTGCATTGGTGTAATCATAGTAAAGATTCTTTATATGCGTGGATTGACACGATATTAGTTGGATTTTTTGTTCTATTACTTATCTTTAAAATGTTTTATACACGTGATATGAAATTAATAGCTTATGGTATTTCTTCATTATTGGCTTCGGGTGCATTCTTTTATTATAGTTGCATAGTGCGATATACTGAAAATAAGGAATTGGGGTTATGGTTGCATATAATGTTCAGATATTTTATATGGGTTTTTATAGTATTAAACAGTTGTCCAATATGGAGAACAGAAAATAGTATAACAAATGTTGGTTTAATTAGTTTCTTTTATTTTGCACACGTAATAATAAACTGTTATCTTTACAGGACTGTAGAATTTAATATCAAAGACAATATCTTATTAGGAAATCTAATTGTATTGGTTTTAGGAGTTTTTTGCTGTTGTATTATTATTGAAAGAACATAGATTATAGTTTTCTAAAAAAAATATAAATATAATGTATTATGCAACCGAATTTATTTGTATGGGGATTTTTACCGTCTATAATTTCATTAGGACTGCTAGTTGTTTTTATTTACAGCTTGGAAATAAAAATATTGGGTGATTCAAAATTGCGCAAAGTTTGCAAAGGAAAGGGCGATGAAAAAAAATGCAAAAACGCGACACGCGATAGTAAAATAAGATTTACAATCATCGTAGCAGTCTTATTTTTCGTTCCATTAACTTTGGGTTTTTTCTTTTACAGATTCGGGCAACTTGTTCATGACCCATCTATGGCTGGAGGGATGACAGCGGCTGAATATTTTCGCGAATAATCTCACATTACACCAGCCGTAAAGTAAATAATTATATAATCACTACTTAGAAATGTAGTGATTATGTTATGCAGATTTTAATGCTCAATTTGAAGCAAAAACATAAATATTAATTAAAAAGGCTAACACCGCGCTAAATACTATAATTGTGGGAATATTTAATCCGATTTCGGTGTTATGATAGTCTGGGAAAAAACTATAGGCGCCATCTGCACATATTGCTATTGAAATCCCGATTAGAAAAAATGTTTTATATTCATTTAGGTCTTTCATTAAATAAATAACTATGAATGCTATTATAAATCCAACAAACGCAATAGCATCTTTCAAATATCCTGCAGTTATCATATTATATAGTATAGCAATATATTTTTAACGCCTAGTGTTACGAGTGGCTCTTGATCTTTTTTTCGGTCTTTTTCTCATTGATCTTTTTTTCGGTTTTTTTCTCATTGACTTTTTTTTCGGTTTTTTTCTCATTGATCTTTTTTTCGGTTTTTTTCTCCCTCCTTGGTTTTTGTTTTTACTTATAATGCTAATAATTTCTTTAATAGTTTTTAATCTGGATTCAGAATTAGTAAAACTAGAAATCTGGTTATAGTTGGAGGGGATGCTGGTTGTAGTTAAAGCCGGCGCCATTTGTTGAGGCAGTGTTAGCGGCGAATAGCCAGGATTAACACCGTCGTTATCGTTTCTATCATGTAATTCCTTCTTAACACTTTGTTCTTTAGTATTATCAAATTTTTCTTTTTTTATTTTTTCTGACATCTATATTTTATAAATAGAAAATAATTAATGATAAACCATTGCAGCTTGTATTTCTTCTAAACATAAATTTATTGTTGAAACAAAATTAACATCAGTAGCATAGGTTGTCTTTAAATTACGAAGCCCCGCCGACGCAGATAATAAATGTCCGCGAACACGGGGATCGCGTTCGGCAATAGTAATCGCACTCTTTATTACATCGTTGATTTTTGTTAAAGAAATTGCACGCGAATCACGATTCCACAATCGTCGCATAGGTCTAAGTGGTCCGCGTGGTTGAATATTCGGGGTTTTTTCGGTATCACCAACCCAACTCAATGTATCGCCTTGATTTAATTGCGATAACACTTCAAGCGTAAGAAGTATTGATTTTTCGTCTAAATATTCGCATTCTTTATCGGACATAATATATTATTATAAAGATATAATTATTCAAGTAAAAACGTATTCCACAACAAAATGCTGGTCGGTAATAAAATCGCCATGATAATCATGTATTTTACCACCGGATACAATATTTGGCAACTTTTCTCCAGTCGCGCCATTAATCGGATCTACAATATTAAAATGCGTGTAATTTTCTACAATATTCGCAACACCATAAGATAATGTGTGCCGCAGTTTATCGCCGGCAATAAAGTTTATAGGAACCCAATGATTATTATTATCCGACGGAGCAATGGAAGAATATGCTCCCCCACTTGCATCATTAATAGCAGAAAATACCCTATTAATTAACAAATGGTCTCCTGAATTCAATAAATTATATAATAAACCACGGACAATATTCTTCTTATCTAACGAAGTATTATTCAATGGATTTTCAAATGTTCCTCCATTAAATAATTTTTCCCGAATTATCGTATTCAACGAACCATCTAAATTTGCATAATGCTGTAATATTGTTTCTTTGTTTTCAAAAATATCATTGCTTACATATGTCCCACTCAACTGACGCGCCAATCTACTGACGCCCAATTCCGCCACAGTGTCCTTCTCATAATATAATGACGCGTCCTCCGCAATTATATTTTTACTAGAATCCACTCCTGAGTATGGTTTAAATTGGGAATATAAAATATTATTGTTTGTTACCCAATTATGTGGTGCTATTGCGTAATCTATTTCCTCTTCTATTAATTCTTTAGATAATTCTTTGCCGTTATTTCTAAACCAAAAGACGTTGTTAAATTGTTCCACATCAAAATTCTCCCTCATAATATAATGATGATATACCGTGTCTTCGTTTTCTTTTTCTCGCAACTTAGCAAGAGTAGTCAACTCAACCCCAGTATCTAACCCACGCAAGGTAAATTCGATATTAGTCATTGTCGTTATATATTTATACTATATTTTGTGCAATGATTTTTCCCATTTTCTCATTGTCGAAGGCGCCTTTTTCGGGCCAACCATAAAATTCCACATATGTTCGTATTACAGGTTTAAGTTTTGGACTTATAGAAAGCGATGTCTTCATATCCAACGATTGAATTGGACGAACTTTATTCAAGTCATTCAAATATTCTTCTAATAAAACGGGGTTATAAAGAATGTCGTATGCTATTTCGTATGATTGAGCCGCCTCTTTTAATGCCATATACTCTTTGTAAATGCTTATACTTTTTGTCACCGAGTCTAATATTTTGTAGTATGTTTGCAAGTGATTGATAAATGTCGCAAATTCTTCTTGGGTTAGTTCCAAATCTCGAATTTCATTTAAATAATGTTGAGGAGGTTTTTTTAGCAATGCCGATTTTGCAGCACTTTGAATATTATTTAATGATACGGCGAACGAGTCCAAAAGTTCCATGTTAATGGTTGTCGATAAAAAATCTAAATTATATGCACTATACTTAGTCATAATTTCCATAAAAGAGACGCCACCAACCGGTTCAAATAAAGATGAATCTAATAATTCGTATAATACATATACACCTTTTTTAGTCGTTTTCAATGAAATATTATTATTATTTTCATTTCCCCAAAATGAACACAAAACACTGCTATTATTATTAGACGCATCACTATTATGCGTTCGTGGTAAATAAATAAGAGAACCTAGTTTTTGCATATAAATAATCCTTACATTAAATTATTAACTTAATATAGTGTATATGTATAAATATCTATACAGGACATATCTTCATTATCCATTTTTATCTGTAATAATTAGAACATTTTACTCGACGATAATTTTACTATATTTCGCCGAATATATAACAAAAGATAGTTTCGAATATCTAGCAAATATTATGTTAATCCCACTTATAACCGGACTATTTGGACCACCGTTTGTTTATTATTATGCGAATAGTATCGGTTACACAACAAAATATTTATACGATATTTACAGCAAATACGCGCTCGAAACATTCGGATTTTCAGAGAGAGAGCATGCGTATTACGAAATGTTTTCGGTTTTATATAAATCGGTTTTACTGGGATTTATTTTTAGTACCGTAAACCTATATGACGGACTTGTTTTTATTGGTGCGGGGATATTATTATTATATTTGATATTGTTTCCGCCGGATACTTCATATACAGGAAAAAAACTAGTATATAATAAACTTTCCCTATACACATTTCTCATACTGAATTCCCTGTTTATTTATGTAATTACCCACGGAATATTAACAAATGTTAATATTTAAAGCGTTACCTTATATTTATTCAAAATTGTAGTGGGGATAAGCATATGCTTTTTTTCTTCTAATTTTTTAAAACATTTGGTAACCGTAACTTCACTAATATCGCAGATTTTATGTATATCTCGTTTATTTACGTGTAAATCGAATACGTTTACGACCAAATGTATTATCCCGGCAGCAATACTGTGCGGCGTATTTTCTGGAATAATATTGTTTTTTTCGACTATAATTGCAATAAATTCGCACAATTTCGTGAGTTCCGGTGATATATGCAACCTACTGCAAAATCGATTAATAAAATTACTTGGCGATGTATTGCACAAATATGTCTTATCCGACGATTCCATATCCTTTTCAAGATTATTTATAATAGAAATCGCATTCTTGCAACCTTTTGTAGCACTTGTGCTGTCCAGTTTGAACATATTCGCTATTTCTTTTGCGGTTCTTGGATGAGAGTTTTTCCTGCAAGAAATATAAATGGACGCGGCTATTATACCATCGCGATTTAGTCCGCGGAAGGTTTGTTGTTCGGATATTTTTTTATGAACCCTTATTGCATCATCAATGATGATTTTTGCAATACCCCCATTTTGAGCCATAATTGTAATGCGTTGAAACTCGTCGTATTGTGATTTCTCTTTATATGGCATTGATTGCCATTCCGTATATCTTTTGATTTTTAGCATTTCATAACTGCATGGTCCGTAAGATGGAAGAACCTTACACCCATAAGACGATTCTTCTAACAATGGATTAATAGGCATTCCACACCGTGTTGGATCAGACAAGCAATTGTCATCTGCGCCATAATATCGCCATTCCGCCCCCTGATCAATAATATTTGTATTAATAAAACAACACTTTTCGTTGCTACATATTGGAAATCCGTCATTGCTCAAAAACATAATACTATCACAGTGATTACAAATACAATCGCTTTCGCCGATTGTTGGTATTGATTGAATATGTCCTTGTTTTTTATTATACTCTTCGTCGAATTGCGCCCAACAATGTTTTTTTATATTCTTTCGGGTTTTCATTGTATACAAATATTAATAAAAGCTTCTTTTTAATTCAATTTTTGTTTATTTGTAATATATTATGGCCAGGCCAATATAATATAAAATGTAACAACCACCGCCGCTTGCACTACATCTGAAACAGTCATTATACTATAAATAACTAGAATAAATTTATACCGGGGTTGAAAAACTGGCATCACTAATCATATCATTAATAAAATTCACAAGATTTTTATCCGTGCATTTTGCGTTAAACTCAACGTGTATTTTTTTATCATAATTGTAAAAAAATATTGTAGGATATGCTTCTATTGTTTTATCATCAACGATAGCCAAGCTCTCTTGTGGAACGTCTGTTTCGTCTTTAGCTGAAAAACGAACTGTTTTTACTCCTATAGTTTTGGTGCCGACGCTGGTGTTGGGGATATTCCCGGCATCATCTAGCTGGAAAGAAACTTCATTGTGTTTTAACACACTGTCCCATACCTTTTTTGCTTTTATTGAATAAGGACACCAAGTTACATGATATAATTTAAATGTATCGCTTGTATCTGTAGTTTTATTTTCGGATTTGTTGTTGTATATGTCTTGCATACCAAAATATAATGCAAGTCCGGCGACAATAGAAAAAATAGCTAAATAAAGTAGGGACCTTCTATAATTAAAAATAAATTCTTTTACAGAATCTAACAACTCCATATAAAAGAATATAAACATTATTTTTATATGTCTATTAGCGAATATGATTTTTATTACAATGAAAAATAATTTAGTTAATATTTCTAAAGGAGATTATAGTAGAGATTTAAATTTTATCAAAAAAATTCATAAGGAGATTTTTAACGAATCTATGACTACTCCAAATCATAGTAAAATTTTGGAGGAGTTTTTTATTGAACTATGTAATAAAAATTGAACTATGTAATAAAAAATGATATAAACCTAAAATATAATACTTAATCTAGATAGATTATATGTATATACACAATAACGAAACGTTTGTGTGTTTAATTAGTAACTATATTCCCCCATTAGACGTTGATAATAAAAAATGGGATTTTATTTTAGATGGATTCAGAAATATTTTACTACGAAATTACAATAAATACACAGCACTTAAGGATTATTTGTTTGGCGAGATAAATTTACTTCCTTATGAAAGGAGGCAAGAAATGCTGCTTTGCTTTTGTTCAATTCAACGACATTGGTTTAACTTAATGAAATTTGTAAACATTTGTAAATTTAATTACTTGAAAAATAAATATCCCGAAACCCAATATGACTTGTATTTTAATGAATTATCGGATTTTCCAAATTCTAAAAAAATAACGTTGATGGAATGCGGTAGATTGTATACATTTAAATTGAGTGACTTGTTACATATCATGCGTTCAAATCTAATAAATAACGAAGAGTTATTTTTGGCACCAACAATGCCTAAAAACCCCTTTACTAATCTTCCATTTGCATATCATAACATATACAATTTATATTTTCATAGTAAAAAACATGAAATTGCAATTCCTAAAGTATTTCAATATTTCTTTTATTGCGATTTTTCATTAAAGGATTTAGTTTTTAAATATGAGCCAATTTTACGCGATTGTGTATTAGATAATTTTTGTCAAAATATGTCAGAGCGGCATAAATATGAGACTATTCTTCATATTGTAGCCAGCTATACTAATTTGGTGCCTTTTGTAATTCATAAAGAATATCCTATTAATCGTGTAGTAAAATTGCTGGGATGCACCATTGTTTCTTATATGAAATCGGAATATTCGTTAAATGTTGCTGTTAGAGAGCATAATAAATTCATTTTAACATCAAAATTGCAAACCTTATATTCTCAAACAAAAAATAAAAATTTCGGACAAGTTACTTTTGATGTTTGTTCAGGAAGAATTAGGCCTATTGAAGACATACAAAATACACCATATACATTTATTAATCCTACTGGAAATAATTTTGTCTTTGGTGATATTTTAAATCAAGAAAATACCACACAAGACGACACCGACGATGATATGGAAGGAATACAATATACGGGAGAAATAAGTAATGAGATCGCCCCTTCAAATGCCGTAAATTCATTTAGCTACAGGAGAATGTTGGGAAGAAGAAGATCTCGTATTTTCTCGCCCGATTCAAGTTCTCAAGAAGCTCAATTGCGTTTACGCGAAATGTTAGCAGGAGAAGATTAGATATTAAAGGTAATTAAAGACGAAATATTATAATACTATAATGAATTATTCGAGAATAGTTTCAATTCAAATGCTAATCGTTTGTGCAAATTCTTTTATAACAAAAACACAATTACTTCATAGAAGGCAAAAAATGATGTCTGATGATTATCTTTCTTCTCTTACACATAAGACATTTATTGCGACCACGCCAAGAAAAGTAAGCGGAGATTATCTTTCTTCTCTTGGGGTGGAAGATAAGACATTTATTGCGACTATACCAAGAAAAGTA
>MDTA01210435.1_pt1 | contig 12329 bp, 9 predicted proteins | sample 811151 | NCBI WGS metagenome assembly MDTA01 (sample SAMN05326648, study PRJNA326480) | marine metagenome | isolation source: seawater | place: Indian Ocean: South | collected 2010
ATGCCGGGATTAATGGCAACGCGGGAAAAATATGCTGCTGAGCGGCCTCTTGATGGCGTCAAAGTGATGGGTTCACTGCACATGACCATCCAAACTGCGGTGCTTATCGAAACGCTAAAGGATCTGGGTGCGGATGTGCGCTGGTGTTCCTGTAATATATTTTCCACTCAGGATCATGCGGCTGCCGCAATTGCGGCAGCTGGGGTTCCGGTTTTTGCCTGGAAGGGAGAAACCCTTGAGGAATATTGGGAATGCACGCTCAATGCGCTGACATGGCCGGATGGTAGTGGACCGGAACTTATTGTTGATGATGGAGGGGATGCCACTTTGCTCATTCACAAGGGGGCTGAACTCGAGGAAGGGTCTGATTGGGTGGAGGGTGAAAGTGATTCCCTTGAAGAGCAGGTGATTAAAGATCTGTTGAAAAAAGTTCATGCTGAAAACCCGATTAAATGGACAGAAGTCATGAAGGACTGGAAAGGTGTTTCCGAGGAAACCACTACAGGAGTGCATCGTTTGTATCAGATGGCTGAGCAAGAAAAGCTTCGGGTGCCTGCCATTAACGTCAATGATTCGGTTACCAAGTCCAAGTTTGACAATCTTTATGGGTGCCGCGAGTCACTCGTTGATGGTATTAAGCGGGCAACCGACGTGATGATTTCAGGTAAGGTTGCTGTGGTTTGTGGTTACGGAGATGTGGGTAAGGGGTGCGCTCAGGCTCTGCGCGGACAGGGAGCACAGGTGGTGGTGACTGAGATTGATCCCATCTGTGCCTTGCAGGCTGCGATGGAAGGTTACCGAGTCCTTACCGTTGAAGATACTTTGGGGTGGGCGGATATTTATATCACGACCACGGGCAATAAGGACATTATTCGTCTGGAACATCTCATTGCGATGAAGGATCAGGCGATTGTTTGTAACATTGGTCACTTTGACAATGAAATACAAGTGGATGCGCTCAATGCTACCGAAGGAGTCAGCAAAGAGAGCGTGAAACCACAGGTTGATCAGTATACCATGGCCGATGGTCGCCAATTATACATGTTGGCAGAAGGTCGTCTTGTGAACCTTGGGTGTGCGACTGGTCATCCAAGCTTTGTGATGTCCAACAGCTTTACCAACCAGACTTTGGCACAGATCGACCTGTGGAAGAACCGGGAAAGTTATGCGCCAGGGGTTTATGTTCTCTCGAAGAAACTCGACGAGGAGGTCGCAAGGCTACACTTAGAAAAAATCGGGGCAAAGTTGACTCTTCTCACTGAGGAGCAGGCGGATTACATAGGTGTTGCTCAGGACGGTCCTTACAAGCCCGAACTATACAGGTATTGATATCCTAGGCTAAATAGAGGGATAAAAGTTATTCACTCTTTATGTCAGGAGGTGGCTAGGTTCCATGGTTGACGCATTGAGCGACTGCGCATGGAGTTCGCCTTGGCATTCCCTATGAATTCTTCTTTATCCGGATCCCAGTGCAGCGGGGTTTTAAGTCGCATAGAGATATTACCCAGATGGCAGAGGCTTGCACAGCGGTGACCTATTTCTGCAGGAAAATAGGGGTCCTTACGTGTTTTGACGCAGTCTAGAAAGTTGCGGTGTTCGCCACCCTTACAGGTATAGAGATGTAGCCCATTTTCAGGAATAGGTTCTCTGACAATATCTTTGTTACTTGCCTCAAGTCCAGAGTCCCAGCTCTTACTGCCGCACCATCCATCACTTCCGTAGAAATGCAGGCTTGTGCCTCCGCTTTTTACGTTGAGCTCAACTCCATTGGCATATCTGTAGTCAATTTCGTATTCAATAAATGTGTTATAAATACTTCCCTCATTGACGGTTCCTTTGCCGCTAACATGCTCAGGGCCGGTGTGTTCCGTGTCATTGGCCCATTGAGCTGTGTCCAATTGGTGCATACCCCAGTCTGAGAATTTACCTCCTGAGTAGTCCCAGACATGGCGCCAGTGTTGACGTTCAGTCCGGTTCTTTGTGTAGGGGGCGTATGGGGCAGGCCCTAACCAAAGTTCATAGTCAAGATCATTAGGAGGAGTGGTGGATTTTTCATTAGGGAAGCGTTGGCCAGCCGGCAGAGTGACCTTGATTTTTTCCAGCTTGCCGATGCGCCCGTTGCGAACGGCTTCAGCAAGTCTGTGGTAGACGAAAAGGCTGCGGTCTTCTGTGGAAGTCTGGAACACCTTGCCGCTTTTCTTCACCAGATCAGAGAGGAAGCGTCCTTCAGCGATGGTGAGGGTGGGTTTTTCGCAGATGACATCCTTTCCACGACGTATTGCCATTGCACTCATTAGCGTGTGCCAGTGGTCTGGTGTGGAAATCATGACTGCATCAATGTCATCCCGCTCGAGGATTTCCCGAAAATCTGCATGTTGTGTACAGCCGTTTTTCCCGTAGTGCCTGTCAGTGATGCCCTGTGCTTTCCTCATGCGACTTTTAAAAACGTCGCATACTGCAAGCACTCTGGCATCAGGCTGGCGCAGAAACATGTTCAGGTTTCGGTGAATGCCGTGGTTGCCTGTCCCGATCATGCCTATAGTGATCTTTTTGCTCGGAGCTTCATTTCCTAATACGCTTGAGGGTATAATCGTCGGCAAGGAAACAGAGGTTGCTGCGGCAATGGACTGTTTGATGGCGTTGCGGCGTTTCATAGTGCTGTGGGCGATCCGGGAATGGTCGCTTTCATGGTTGCTGGTCTTCGTTGGTGTTATCCTCTCCAGGTTCTACAACGTTGTTTTTTGTTTGTATGCTCTTGCTGGAAGCGGTGAGTAAAAATGCGCTTAACAAGGTGCAGGATAATAGGGCCATTGGTACAGCCGGGGAAATCCAGCGCTGGGTGGACTGGAAGACAATCATGCTGATTGTAAAAAACAGTAAAATAAGAAGCAGTGATAATCCCACTGCTCGTCTTCGATGTTGTCTTAGAATCACTATTCCTGCCATCAGGATGGCTGCCCAGCCCCCCCAGGCAGTATGTTTGGCGAGAGGATTAAAGTAGCTGTTGCTTTGGATGGTTGCGATTGCCATGGCAAAGAGCTCGGCTTGGGAGATTTTTGTGTTATTTTCTGCAGCAACAGTTTGGGCTCCCTTGTGGTCTAGCCCTAGTATGACAATACGATTTTTGAGGGACTTTCGTTCTGCATTGTCCAGTCCACTTATGGCACCGTTTCCCTCTTCCTCAGGGTTGTGAGCTAGGATACTGGCATTACGGATTTCGGGCATGGCTCGTTTTGCCGCGGAAACGACAAGAGCTCCGGAGGCATCGATCGGTATTACTGCCTTGTTGCCCAAGCTGATCATTCGCCCCATGCTTACCTTCACCTCTCCGGCACTGACTCCAAGTTCCAGCATGGTTGCCAGCAGAACAAATGAAGGAACCACGGTTTGGTTGATGCGGGCAAGCAATGGAACGCTCAGTTCGCTTTCCGGGCCGGTTGGTTCGCCGAGGTCAATGGAAGTAAAGCCCGACGGAAAGCCCAGTGAGGTAAGGCGCGGGTCGGGCAGGGATAGGATGTTTGTGAAAGCGGGTATATTCTTTATATTCCCTTTAATGGAGGGTAGCGGAGAGAGAAGACTGAGAGTGGTTTCTTCCGGTTTTTCGGCAGTCTTATTGAATTGCAGGATAGCATTGAGCAGTATTTTGCTCTCGCCATACTGCAGGCACGCAGTGCGCAGGGCATCAAGCAAGCCCTGGTCAGCCCCCTGCCAAGAAAGAGGTGGCTCTATGGCAACAACCTTTGGTTTGTAGAATTTCAGGCGGTGCAACAACTGAGCGTAATCCAGTGGGGTTGGTGGCCAGCTCCAGAATCCGGTTTCCGAGTCGTCGATCCTAAGCAGAGTTACTGATGGGGGATTAAGTTGCTCTCCGGCGGTGGCCCGCAACCAGTTTTCATAGGGGGTATTTAGGGCTTCCAGCGCTCCGCGTTCATCCTCGCGGTTGACGAAGAATGCCGCCGTTATGCAGAGGAGCAGGAAGATAATAGTCCTTTGATTATTTCTCACGGGTTGCTCTGTCTGTTAACTTACGGCGCGCGTTCAATACGCATCGTGCGGGGCGGTTCGCCGGCCTTCATTGCGAGAAAGTTTGTGGTGCCTATCCAGTGGCACGATCTGCCATCTGTGAGGTTGTGCATATGATAGCGTTCGGATTCCTGCAATTCAGGAACTGTGCCAAAAAGGTGTATGTGCCCAGACTGGGTGGAAGATGGATTCTCGTTGCTGACCCTTAGCAGTAACTCTCCATCAGCATTTCTGCGGATTGAGGCACTTAAAAAGGGATTGGAACTTGAGCAGCCTAATGTTTCCTTCCCTTGTTCATCCAGAAGTGCGGGGATGCTATTTGAGGAGTCGACCGTATGATCTTCCTGGCGGGTATCTAATTCCGAGAAGCCCACATCCAGAAGACCTGACCAGAGTTCAGGATCGGAATTATTTCGGGAAGTGAGCACGGTTCCGGGAAAGTCGGCACGAAGAGATTGAATGAGTTTCTGCCAGAATTCTGGAGAGAATTTACCGGGTTGGGTGAGCTCAAAGATGTCAATGCCCTGCACGATCCAATATCGAAATACTGCTTCCCAGTTTTTACGATGGAAGTTCCAGTGCGCGTTATTCAGAAGAGGGCTGCCGTCTGTGTGGAATGCTTCCGGGGCTTTGATACGGAAAGGATGCGCTCTGGAGCACTGTAGGGGGATAGTGAGCCCAAGTATTTTTCCCTGGCGAGTAATCGTTGCAGCAAGTTCTCCAAAAGATAAGGGGTTGCCCAACTCCTTTGAGATCGTGTAATGTCCTCTTCCCTCATAACCAACAATATTCTTAGAGAATTCGGGAAAAAGGCTTGGTAGTATAAAGACCCCGGCACTGCTTGATTTCGCCCGATCAACCAGATCGGGAATAGGCTCACGGGTGGGCCGGAAACATTCAATATGCGGCAGTTCTTGGATCGGCGCATGCAGCAAGTGCATGGGGTTGGGTTCTTCTTTCGGCTCAACTTCCGGATGGAAGTCGATTGCAGGAGCTGTCCCGATGAAAGCTCGAGGTTCTAGGTTTGCTCCCTGAGCATTGATACTGGGTAGCGGTTCAATGGTCAGTTTCTCCTGTTTCGAATCTTCCTGAGAAATGGACATGTAAATCGCTGAGTTACCTATGCTCAAAGAGAAAGTGCCTCATCACTTAAATAGGGTAAAAGACTTGGAAGGATAACCTCTTTTTCAAGAATTTCGCGCAGAGACTCAAGAGCGGTGGGAATATATTGAAGGAAATGCCGTTTTTCCGAGCCATTAGAAAGCATGGCATATGCCCCGAGCGCTTGCATGAGGCGCTGGGCGGCGCATCGTGTGTATGCTTCATGGTGTTGCCGGGAATCTTGGTTGCGAAAGGCATAATTGATGAGCTCTTCACGTTGATCATCACTTAGGTGAACATATGGGTCATGGACGAGCGAGGCAATATCGTATGTCGGCAGTCCCATGCGAAGTCCTTGGTAATCGATCATGTAGGGGCAGTTGTCCTGGAGCAGTATGTTTTGCGATTGAAAATCACGGTGCACAAGAGTGCGAGGGAGGGAAGCAAGTTCCGTTGCCAGGTTTGCAAATTCAGGCTCCTCTCGTAATGCGTTAAGATAAGAGGGAGCTCGCCGAGAGTAATGACCAAGAAAGTGTTCAAAGAAATAATCCTGCTCCCAGCCATAGAGGTTTGCATCAAAAGGCGGTTCCAAATTGGCTTTCTCGGCGGCGCTGAGGTTTTCGATGTCGAATGAATGAAGCTTGGTCACCTCATCAATGACTGCCTTATATAGCCGTCTTTTTTCAGTCCATGGTGATTCCCGGTGATCCCAGAGGTGCCTATTTCCCAGATCCTCAAGCCAGATCCTGCCCTTGCGTTCATCATGGTGCAGGATTTCTGGGATCTTATTGCCGATTTTTGAAAGGATCCTGCCTGCCGAGATGAATTTCAGGTTGTCTGGGCGCGCATCGGTATATTCCATAAGGATGATGCTTTTTCCGGAGTCAGGATGAATTCTCAGGTAACGCCGTCCGGATCCGCCGATGTCGTTTAGTGGCTCTATCCGTGCCCCCTCCAGAGAGAAAGAGGGAAAGGCGTCCGCAGTGGCATTGATGATTTCCTGATGCATTGTGATTATTGCTACAAGGGTGATGACTATACGACCACATCCTGCAGGCTGTCATGAACGCGTGCTCCGCTTCGAACGACGCACCTTGTGATCTTAACGCCGGGTCGTATTTCAGCTCCCGGCCAAACGATGCTGTTAATGATGTTGGCTTCTGTACCTATACTGGCACCAGAGCCGATGTGGGAGGCATTATCAATCTTTGCTCCCGACGAAATTTTTGCGTCATGCGAAATATTTTTTTTCCAGTCTGCAGTTTGTCCTTCAAGGTAAGAGGGGAATTCAGCACGGGAAATTTCCAGGTGAGCATCCAAGTAGCTTTCCGGGGTGCCTAGATCCCACCATTTTCCTTCATCGATTACAATGGCTCCCAGAGCATCGGATTTAATAAGCTCGAGAAAAACGGGGATCACTGAATGTTTTTTGCCTTGCTTGAGATAGCCAAGGAACTCAGGCGAACAGATGTAGATGCCGGTAAACTGGTGAGTCCCTTGGTTTCCGGTTTGAAGCAGATCACGGATGTCCGTGACCATGCCGCTTGCCGCATCAAAGCCCACGTGCAGGTTTGCTCCTTTTGAGCGCAAGGCAAGGGTCGCTACGTTTTTGTTCATTGCATGGACTGTGAGGAGTTCTTTCAATGGGAGGTCGGTGAGAATGTCCCCGTTGTAGACAACAAATGGGTCGTTTTGCAGTAAATCGGATACATTATCAATGCCCCCGCCTGTATCCAGTAGGGTTTTCTCATGGCGAAAGGTGATTGGGTTCTTTCCATACAATCCCTGCTGGAAATGATCATGATAGGCTTGCCATTGATGGTGGGTATTGACCACGAATTCTCCAAATCCGTGACGTGAAAGGTGCTCAAAGGCAAACTCAATTAACGGTTTACCAAATACCGGGATAAGTGGCTTGGGGATGTATTCTGTTATTTTCCCCAGTCGCGTGCCTAGACCGGCGCCGAGGACAAAAGCTTTGTTCACGGCGTATAATTTCGTTAACCGTGCGCTATTGTCTAATTTAATGGCGCCACTTTGTGTTTTTTCGCTATATTCTGGAATTCTACTGTGGTATTCAGGCTTGCTTTTGTTATGAAAATATTCCTGTTAAGCCTTTTGATTGCCTGCTTTTCTTGGCCGTTAAGCCTATGTGGGCAGGGGCTTTTTGACTTTGGCGGGGAAGCGTTAACTCAATATAATCGTGGCAAGGCAGAACAGGATGCCGGGAATCTGAAAGAGGCGGTTCGTTGGTATAAGAAGGCAATTGAAACCGACGACAAGTATTATAGCGCCTACAATAATCTGGGCTATATCTATGGTAGCAAGGGCTATCATGCCCAAGCCATTGAGTGGTACAAGAAAGCGGTTAAGGCGAACCCGAAGTTTGTTGAGGGGTATTCAAATCTTGGAGCGAGTTACTTGGAAAGCGGCAAGCCAGTGATGGCGGTCAAGGTTCTTGAGCAGGCTGTAAAATTAAACCCGAAATCAGCCATAGCTGTTACCAATCTTGCAAGTGCTTTGCAGGAATCCGGAGATAATGAGCGAGCCCTCAAAATGATGCAGAGGGCAAGGGAGCTTGGAACCTCTTCCATCAAGGGTGATGCAGGTGATGTTAACCGCGGATGGCTTCTGGAGAAGCAGGGTGATATAGAAGGAGCCATCAGTGCTTACCGGTCGGCGATTCGAACCAATGATTCTGATGTCAGAGCCCGCATCAATCTGGGATTAATCTTGATCAGGAAGGGAGAACTCAGCGAGGCGCAGACTTTACTGGAAAAAGCGGTCGAGCTTGATGAGAGCAACGCGATGGGATACGTCAACCTTGGATATGTCTACCTGCAGAAAGAGCGCTGGGCTGATGCGGAGAGAGCCTGCCGGAAAGCCGTTCAGATCAACCCCAAGTCTGTGCTTGGTTGGAGTAATTTAGGACTTGCCTGTGTCAATCAGGGTAACCGGGGGGCGGCACGTGCGGCTTGGGAAAAAGCGGCAGCACTCAATCCAGAGGATGCGAATATTCGCCAAAATCTAGAAAGGTTACGGTAGGGATTTTTAGCAGGGTGAATTTACCCTGTCGGGCTTGACCATTGGGGAATCCAATTCAAGGTTCATTCTGTCCGGTTTCAGTGAACACAGACCGGCTTCGAAAATGGCCTGCTTTAGTGATCCCAAATCCAATAGTGAAGCGATGCTTCAGGTTGTGCATGGTTATTATGAGCTCGGGATGAATGAGGATGCCTGGAATGAGTTCCGGGAAGTAGAGAAAAAATTTCCGGCGACTCCTGCCATTATCCAGATGAAACTCCTGCTCCTTATCAAGGATGAGGAGTGGGATGATGCTCTCAGTATTAGCGAAGAATTGCGTTGCATGGAACCACAGAATGGAGCCGGTTTTATTCATGGTGCCTATTGTCTGCATGAGCTGAGTCGGACTGGCGATGCACTTGATCTACTGGAGAAGGCTCCTGAGTCTGTGCGGGGGGAGGCTATCTATCACTACAACAAGGGATGTTATCAGGCAGCAATTGGGGATATTGAGACGGCTCGCAGCTGTCTGCAGAAGTCCTTTGATCTGGACAAGAGCCTCGTTGAAGTGGCGCGCAAGGATCCTGACCTAGTCGCGTTGCAAGGTGTCCTTTAGAAGCATTTTTTCTATGGCGATGACTACCCCGGCATTGCAGCCGCTGCTTGCCCGCGTTGAACAGGTCTTCAGAGACAATTTTAGCAAGCGTGATGAGTTGGGTGCTTCGGTTTCTATTTGGCACGGCGGGGAAGAGGTGCTTGCACTTGCTTCCGGGTTTTGTGACAGGGAGCAAACGCGTGTCTGGAACCATGAGAGCACGGTCCCGTTCTGGTCGGCAACCAAGGGGCTTTCCGCTGCCTGTATTCTGCATTTACTGGATCGATCTGACCTCGGCCTTGATGATAAGGTTGCCCGCGTATGGCCGGAATTTGCCCGGGCAGGTAAGGGGCAGATAACCTTTGCGCAGGTCTTATCCCATCAGGCGGGCTTGCCTCTACTTGACCGGAAAGCTTCCATCTTTGACCATGCTGCGGTTGTTGTTGCCATTGAGGAGCAGGCACCCTGCTGGGAGCCAGGTTCCCGTCATGGTTATCACCCGCGCCTTTTTGGGTTTCTTCTTGATGAGATCATGTTGCGCCTGACGGGTGCCAGAATCGGAGAGTATTTCCATCGGGAATTCGCCGATCCGCTTGGTCTGGATGCCTGGATTGGCCTGCCGGAAGCTGAGCATGACAGGGTGGCAACCCTATATCCTGGGCGAATGTCCGACCCCGAGGGCGAAGAGGATTTTTACCGGGCCTTTGCTGACCCGCAGTCATTGACCCGCCGTGCGTTTGGATCTCCGGCTGGCTTGCCGGCTGTTTCCGGGATGAATGCGCCGGAGGCCTGGCATGCCGGCTGGCCGGCATTGGGTGGGGTTGGGTCGGCTAGGGGATTGGCAAAGTTTTATGCGATGCTGGCAGGTGGCGGAATCTGGGAAGGGAAACGTTATTTTACTGAGAAGGTATTGCAGGCAATGTCAGCAACAATGGTATCTGGAACCGATGCGGTATTCTGCATGCCGAGTGCCTTCAGTGCCGGCTTCATGAAGGATTGCCCGGGCTCGGGTCGCCGCCGTATTTTCGGGCCCTCGAATGAAGCCTTTGGTCACCCAGGTGCCGGCGGCAGCCTTGCCTTTGCTGATCCCGAGAACAACCTTGCCTTTGCCTACACCATGAACCAGATGAGCTACGGGGTCCTGCCCGGGCCGAGGGCACTGGACATGGTAGATGCTATATATGGTTTATAGAGTGTAGCAGTCCGGTCGCCTGTAACTACTGTTATGGCTCTTACTCCTGACTTTGTCCGTCACTCATTGCATTCTCATGCAGGTAGGTGCGCGGTTTATACAGCATGGCAAAAGGCACAAAAATGACGGCGGTGAGCAGCATTAACCTCGTGAAAAACCAGTAATAGTCTGCACCTTCAAGGGTCTCTCCACCACCAGCGGTGTATTTCAGCGACAATGGGGATTTGTCTGCGGAAGCATTTTCATCCAGCATCCCTTTTTCCTTCTTGGCTTTATATAGCCATGTATCGCTGAGTGCCTCCTCGTCGTCCTTGACTTTCAAGACAATGCCAAGGTCCCATTTTGTTTTTGGCTCGCGATCAGGACCGAGACTACTCACTCGTGCTTCCTTGGCGCTGATCAACTGGTAGGTGATACTGGAACCCCAGGAATCAACTGGAAGATCAACATCGGGAAGGTGTGTAGGCAGTGTTTGGTTTTCAATGTAGGTATTTTCGACCTGCTTTACCACCTGTGCGAGCAGGTCTGAAACGGCGGAATCAATCATGTTGGGCTTAAAGAGTAGATCATCTTCGGTGTCGAAAATGCCGTCATGGCCGGGTAGTTGCTTTTGTTTGTCCTCAAGTCCCTCAACAATGACCTCGCGAGCCTTTTCCTCGTCGGGTCCATCAATCTGGATCCAGTTATTGACCACTGCTGTGAATGAGTTGCCGACAGAGACCGAAGCAAGGAAAATGGCCATCATCAGAGACTTCATTTTCCTTGGGGCTTGGGTGTAGAAAAATTCCAGAGCCACAATGGAGACCATGACTTCCGCTGAGGTCAGGATGAGGTAGGCCAGCAACTGCCAGCTCACATGAGGGACTTCTCCGCGATCGATGGCCTCTTGGGAAAGGGAGACGATGAGGAACGCAATGGCCATGATAGCCAGACCAGTACCGATTTTCCTTAATGGGGTGAGCTTGATCTTTTTTCCCACTAGCGGGTAGATAACAAAGGTAAAGAGTGGAATCAGAACGAGGATCAGGAAGGGATTGGCCGCCTGGATCTGGGAAGGGAGCACTTCGATACCGAAGATGTTCCGGTCCATACGCTCGGCCTGAAATACAAGGCGACTGGCAGTTTGGTCAAACAGGCACCAGAAGATGCCTACGAAGATCACAAGCGGCAAAAGTTTGCCAATGACGCTGAGGCCTTCGCGACTTTTCAGTTCTTTGATAAAGGAGCTGCCCTCAGCCGGAATGTGGGCGAACTTTTCCCTGCCCATCCAGAAGAAGAGCGTTGCCAGTGCCATCAGTACTCCGGGAATACCAAAGGCCCAATGTGGCCCATACCACTTGAGCACCCATGGAATGAGCAGGTTGGAAACAACTGCCCCGAAATTTATCGAGAAATAGAAGATATTGAAAGTATTCGTAATAAGGTGCTGGTTTTTGTTGCCGAACTGGTCGCCGACGTGGGCTGAGACACAGGGCTTGATGCCACCCGCCCCGAGGGAAATAAGCCCCAGCCCAGCCAACAGCCAGAACTGGGCAACGCCCCCAACGCCCATGAATGCCAGACAGACATGCCCTAGGCAGTAGACGATTGAAAGACTCATGATGGTACGATACTTGCCAAAAAAGGAATCAGCGATGACGGCACCGAGCAACGGGGTCAGGTAGACCGCGGTATTAAACCATGAGACATAGGTCGTGGCTTCCGCCTCGGTAAGGTTATTGCCTCCCAATACACCAAGGTAGTTTGCCATGAAGATCGCAAGGGCTGCCTTCATGCCGTAGAAGCTGAAACGCTCAGCAGCCTCGTTACCAATAATATAAGGGATGCCGGGAGGCATTTTATCAGTGACCAGTGGGGAAGTGCGGTATTTACTCATTGAAGTGGGGTATAATGCCTGCCTTCTTGGGTGCTGCCAAGCTTGGAGGCGAAGAATTGCCAAAAAGTGGCTCGAAGGTCAGCGACAAAAAAGCGCTTTTGTCTATGTTGTGGTATGGTGTTCGCCTTGAGGCTTTCATGGATCAAATTGCTGGGAGTTGCGGCTGTCCTGTTTTCCGGGACTGCCCTATCGGCACCCCCGGATATCACGGTGGCGACTTTCAACGTTTCGCTAAGCCCCAATACCGAGTCAGCGCTCCCCTCGCTTCTGGCAAACCCGGGGTCATCGAACCCGAGGAAGATTGCCGAGATCATCCAGCGTGTTGCGCCTGATGTGCTTTTTATCAATGAGCTTAATTATGATGGGACAAGTGCCAACCTCGATGTCCTGCACGACAACTTCATTGCACGCTCACAGAACGGGCAGCCGCCACAGAACTATCCGCACCGTTTTCTTGCGGCCTCCAACACTGGTATGCACTCAGGTTTTGACCTGAACAACAGTGGTAGCATCAACAG
>MDTA01219017.1_pt1 | contig 12329 bp, 15 predicted proteins | sample 811151 | NCBI WGS metagenome assembly MDTA01 (sample SAMN05326648, study PRJNA326480) | marine metagenome | isolation source: seawater | place: Indian Ocean: South | collected 2010
CATCGCATTTGGCGAGGTAGCTCAGTTGGTTAGAGCACAGGACTCATAAGCCTGGGGTCGGCGGTTCGAATCCGCCCCTCGCTACCAATTAAATAAAAGATATTAAATTTTATTAACTACTTTTTTTAAAGTTTTAATTATTTTTAAGATTTCGCTATTTTTTAGTTCAGGATATAGAGGTAAACAAAAAATACCTCTTGATTTTTTTTCTGAATTTTTAAGATCTTTTTTATTGTTAATTATATTTGAATAAGCTTTCATTTTGTGAATCGGGTATGGATAAATTGATCTGGTTTGAATTTTGAGTTTTTCTAATTTTTTTTTAATTATTTTTGCTTTTGGGTGGTAAACGGTAAACAAATGGTAAACATGAGTACAGTTTTTATTTTCTTTAGGCAATTTAATATCAGTAGAGAAAAGTTTATTCTTATAAATTTTGGCAATATTCCTTCTTCTATTTATAAAAGAATTAATTTTACTTAGTTTAAAATTTAAAATGGATGCCTGAATTTCATCTAATCTTGAATTAATCCCATTTTCATTTGCGTAGTATTTATTTTTAAATTTACTATTTTCAATTGTTTCAATTCCATAAAATCTAATTCTTTTAATTTGTTTTAATGATTTAAGATTATTAGTTAAAATAAAACCTCCATCACCATATGCGCCTAGGATTTTTGTGGGATAGAAAGAGAAACAACCAAATTTACCTATTGTACCAGAATATTTATTTTTATACTTAGCACCTTGTGATTGAGCACAATCTTCAATTATTGTAAGTTTATTTTTATTCGCGATAGCTTGTATTTTTTCCATGTCACACATTTGCCCATAAAGATGAACCGGTATGATTGCTTTAGTTTTTTTATTTATAGCTTTACTGATTTTAGTTACGTCTATTAAATAGTCTTCACCTACATCAACTAACCTAGGTTTTCCACCTGCATTTATAATTGCTGATATCGTTGGAATAGCAGTATTTGCAGCAGTTATAACTTCATCACCACTTTTTAGATTCAAGGTTTTAAGAGATATATATAAAGCATCTGTTCCGCTCCCTACAGCAATTCCAAATTTTCCATTATATTTTTTAACAAAATTTTTCTCTAATTTTTCCAGTTCTTGACCAAAAAAAATATTACCCTTACTTAAAGTTTTATTTACATTTTTTATAATAAGCTTATTAAATTTTTTATATTCTCTTTTATAAGACCAGAAATTAATCATTAATTAAGTTTTTAAATTTATTTATATTCATAGAAACATCTAAAAATGCTTTTTTTCCAAGAATTTTTTTAGCAGAAATCTTTTTAATTTTAGGATTGTATTTTTTTACAAAATTATAAACAGTTTGAGATTTTCCTCCAATGTTTATAATTCCTCTTAAATTTATTATTTTAAGAATATTCATCACTAAATCTTCATGAAAAATAAAGTTTGTCTTAAAATCATAAAATGCAACTTTGTGAACAAATGGCTTTTCAGTTACTGAGGTTCTTAAGATTAGAGAATTTTTATAAAGCATTACAGCACACTCTCCTCCAAGTTTTGACCATGCATATTTATTTATAGGTTTAACAGCAGAGTCCTCTGAATAATTACCCTTTGTCCCTGGATAAACATAACACGTGGAAATGTAAATTAACTTAATATTCAACTTAGAACATGCTTTAGTGATATTTGAACTACCAATTATATTTTTATCAATACTTTGACATATATCTCGATCGTGAATACTCATTGGTCTTGATAAACCTGCAAGGTGAATTAAATACTTTGGCTTTTTTAATTTTAAATATTTTATTACCGATTTGTAATTTAAAATATCCAACTTATTTTTTCTTGGAAAAAAAAAATTAAATTTTGTTTTTTTTTCTATTGATTTAAATGATTGAGCAAATCTTCCTGACCCTCCTGTGAAAACTATTCTATTTTTATAGATTAACATGAGAAAACCACTCCCCCTTAAAATTTTTCTCTTTATTGAGAATTTCATCCTTATGATTCCAAGCAAACAGGTAAATACAATCTTTCATATTTTTATAAAAATAATTCATATCTTTTATAGGAATATGCATGCCAGGACTAAACTTTCCTATTTTTTCTTTTGTAGTATCACAAATATATTCAATATAATCATTACCAATATTACAATAGTTTAAAATCGTTGTACTTTTAGAAGTTGCAGCATAACCACAAATTGATTTACCTTTTTCTTTTAATAATCTTAGTTTATTTTTAATTTTTTCTTTTGAAATTTCACAATTTTTTTTGAATTCTAAACAAGACTCAATTTTATTTAATCTTTTTTTATTTTCGTACTCAAACACTTTTTTTAGATTTTTATTATCATTTGAAATTCTTTTCAATATATACCTCATCGAACCACCGTGTGTAATTTGAGGAATAGCCTCAACCAGATGAAAACCGTATTTGCTAAAAATTTTAGATACAGATGAAGCAGAAAACATGAAAATATGTTCATCATAAATTTGGTCATATGAAACTTTTTCAAACATTGAACCTAAATACGGTTCTTCAAAAATAAAAGTTCCATTTTTATTTAAAAGCAAATCAACAGACTCTATTAAATTCTTTAAATCTGGAATATGACAAATAACATTTGAAGCACAAATTAAATCAGTTGTGCCTAAAAATTTTTTTAAATTTTTGACGTTATTTGTATTGAAAAATTCATTTAATGTTGGAATATTATTTTTGACAGCTACATCAGCAACACTTTTAGATGGTTCTATTCCCAAAATACTATCTTTTATATTTTCAAAATTTTTAAGAAATGTTCCATCATTAGAGCCAATTTCAATTATTTTCGAATTTGTGTTTAAATATTTTTTTACAAACTTTGCGTATTCTCTGAAATGTTTTTTCATATACTCTGAGCTACCAGTAAAAAATGGATAATTTTTATTAAACATTTTTTCAGGTTTAGGATGATCGTTTAATTGAAATAATGATAAATCTTCATTGAATCCAACCTCCATTTCAAAAAAAAACTCCTTCGAAAAGTCTTTTTTTTCAATAAACCCATTAGCAATAGGCATTTTGCCAAAACTCATAAATGGATCTAACGATTGATTTGTAATTTTACATTTCATTTATATTTTAAGTTTTTAAACAAATCTAATGTATCTTTAATATTTTTTTCTATCGAATAATTCAAATTTAATCCAATTTTTTTAATTTTATTTTTTTCGACTATATAACTTAATTTATTCATTATTTTTGTTTTAATAAATTTAACTTTAATATTTTTTTTGTATTTTTTTATTATTTTTAAGATTTGTTTTACAGTAAAGTTTCCACTTAGAGCATTATAAGTGTCATTATTAAAAAAATTTTTTTCTATACAAAATTTAAAAATTTTAAAAGCATCATTTAATGAAAGGTAAGGTCTAAATTGATTATAAGCGGTTTTATAAACTTGAACCTTTTCATTTAAAGAGGCATTTAAACAAAACTTATTAATTGCAGTATGAAATCTCATTCCTTTTGATATTCCTGTTATAGTACCAAATCTAAAACTCATAAATTTAATTTTTTTTTTATTTTTTTTTAGCAGTTTTTCCTCAAGCAATTTAATTTCAGCGTAAGGGGATTGGGGTTTTAGCAATTTTTTATTATCTTCATCTACAATTTTTACATTTTTTCCATAAACACTTGTCGAGGAAATATGTATAAGTTTTGCCTTACTTTTTATGCAATAACTTATTATATTTGACATACAGTTTATATTATTTCTATACATTTCTTTTTTGTCAGAAAAACTTCCTTGTGCGTTAGTATGAGAAGCACAGTGAATTACGTAATTAACTTTTTTAAAATTATCTAGTGTGGAAAAGCTTAAATCTTTATTATAAAAACTAAATTTTTTTTTTTTATTTAAATTAAAAAGTGTATGAAATCTATGTGCACTAAAATTATCTATTAGTATTATTTCTTTTATTTTTTTTATTTTATGAACATTATCAATTATGTAAGAGCCAATATGTCCACATGCTCCTGTAATTAGCAATTTCATTATCTTTTTTTCTTTCTAATAATTTTTAAAAATTCAGAATATTTTTCTATATAATCTTTAAAGTCATATTCCATATCACAAGCAACTAATAAAATTGCATTATTAGTTAAAAATTTAATTTTACACCAAGTTTTAGGTTTTAATAAATACCCCTCTTTTTTTGAGTAATCTAATACAATCGATCCGTTTTTAAATTTAGAAATAAATTCAACTTTAATCTTTCCTAAAACAGGAAATAAAAATTGTGAGCATCTTTTGTGAGCATGATCACCCCGAATAAAATTTTTCTTTCCATTTATTATAAAAATTCTTTTTATTTTAATAGGAAAACTTTTTTTGATTGAAAAGGGTATTAAAGTTCCACTTTTTTTTTTAAAACTTTTAAATTTTATTTTGTTCATTATTTTTATTTATATCACAATATACAACAGGCCATTCTAGTGACTTAGTATATTTTTTGAACCAATAAGGAAGAAACCTTTCTGCTAAGAAGGTATACATTCTAATTTTACTATATCCTTTAAGATTAAATCCAAAAATTGACTCACATTTTTTTAACCAATCAAAAACTTCTGTAAAATAATTATTTATTATGTATGCTGATTTGCTGATAAACATATTTCCTTGATTAAATTCAAATTTATTTCTTACAAAGTTTGCAAAATCTTTTTTATCTTTGCTTGGTAATAATTCAATCGCTTTATCTAAATTTCCATTTCCATGATATATATCAAATTGATATCTTATACTTATTTTTGAATTAAATAATTCTCTTAAGTTCCTGATAGATGCAAGTTTTCCGTGTTTCACTAGTTTAACCCAACTAGGTTTATTAAGAACTGTAGGTTCACCGATTATGGCATCATAATCATGCCACTCATCAGGTAAATTTTTTAGTAAAGATGTAATCGAGTTTTTATTTTTAATATTTTTACTCTCACCCCATAATTCTCTATAAGAGCAAAAACCAATCCATTCATCTTTTTTTTTGTGTTTTAATAAATTTTTCCAATACCAGTAATAAAATGTATATTCCCCATAATAAGAATTTTTTTCAGATATATTGTCTAATGTATTATCTAACAACCAATCTTTTGAAAAATTTTTATTCTTTAATCCGACAGGAATATAATTAAGTTTTTTTACAACGTTTAAATAATCTTTATCTAAACACATGCAATATATTTTTAAATTATTCATGTTAGATTTAAATAATCTTTAATCTTTATATTTTTTTTATCCTTAGCTGATATGATGGGTTTTTTTACAGGCCATTTAATGTTTAAATCTTCATCATTCCACTTTAAACCTATTTCATTTTTTTTTGATCTATAGTTTGTACAGTGATAACAAATTATATTCTCTTTTTTAAGTCCAACAAAACCATGAGCAAATCCTGGAGGGATATAAATTGAATATCCGTTTGTATCAGATAATTTTATTGAAAAATATTTACCAAAAGTTTTTGATTTTTTTCTTAAGTCAAGAGCAACATCAAAAATTTCACCTTTTAATACCGTAAGATGTTTTCCTTGAGAAAATTTTTTTTGAAAATGTAATCCTCGAAGTACGTTTTTTTTCGATGATGAAACACAAGTAAATAAAAAATTTTGTTTAAGAAAATTTTTCTTTTTAAAAATTTCTCTAAAATGTCCTCTTCTATCTTTATGTATTGGAGAATATACGACTTTGAGACCTTTGAACTTAGTAAATTTAATTTTCATATTTAATTTATTCTTTTAAAAAGCAAATCTAAAAAATTAATAAAAGAAAAATTTTTAAAATTTTTAAAATTTAGAAATTTAATTAAGTTATTTTTATTTTGTGAAATTAGTGTATAATTATTTTCTCTCATAAATTTTATAAAGTTATTATACTCAATTAGGTATGCATAATTTATTGTAGGATGAATATTGACTTGCTTCATTACAATATCTCTATCATCTTTATCAGATTTATAAAATGGCGTATGTGAAAAAATTAAATACTTAGATTTTAATTTATCGATTTTTTTTATTGTTTCTTTGTAATTATTTATATAATGAATTGAACTCCCAAAAAAAACAAAATCAAGATCGCTTTCAAATGCTAAATCATTTGTTACTCTTATGTTTTTTAATTCATTTTTTTTTATAAAGTTACTCACGTACTCATTATAAGAAGGTAAATCATGATAGAGATATTCAAAATTTTTCAAATATCTTTTAAGGTATGTATAATTGTCTAGATTATTAGCTCCAAAATCTAGTAGTTTGATTTTTTTGTTTAAGGACTCGTATAAAACAAATAATTCTAACAAATATGAACATGTGTTAAAAGGTTTGTAAAAATCGTCACTTATATTTTTAATTATCTCATATTGATTTTCATCTATTTTAGTTGGATGGTTATTTGCAGGTAATCTCTCTAAATTTGTTTCAACAAAAAATATTTTGAATATTTTGAATAATTTTCTTGCTAAAAGTTTAGGGAGCTTGTCAAAATATTTTGAATTTAAAAATTTATTAAGAATAAAATACATTTATACTAAATCAAATTTTTTAGATAATTTGAATAATTACAATTTCCATAAAATTTTATGGCATTTTTAATATCAGATTTTTTTATCCAACCTTGTTTAAATGCAATCTCTTCTATACAAGCAACTTTTAAGCCTTGTCTGTTTTCAATTGTTGAAATAAAATTTGATGCTTCATAAAAATCGCTAAAATTCCCAGTGTCCAGCCATGAACCACCTCTACCAATCAATTCGGCTTTTAAATTATTTTTTTTTCTGTAATAGTTGAGTAGGTCAATAATTTCTAATTCACCTCTCTTAGAAGGTTTAAGCTTTTTAGTTAATTCAATAACTTTATTATCAAAAAAGTAGAGACCGGTTACAGCTAAATTAGATTTAATATTTTTTGGTTTTTCTACTAGACTTGTAACTTTTTTATTTTTATTTAAAGTAGCTACACCATAAAGACTTGGATTTTTAACTGGATGAATAAATATTTTAGCACCCTTTTTTAAGTAAATATTTTTTTTTAAAATTTTTGTAAGACTTTGACCATAAAAAAAATTATCTCCTAAAATTAAAGATACACTATCTTTCCCAATAAATTTTTCTCCTATCAAGAAGGCTTGTGGTAAGCCACCTGGTTTTGGTTGCTCTTTGTATTCAATAGACACTCCTAAATTATTTTTTTCAGGTAATATTTTCTTAAATTGACTCAGTTGGCCTTTATTAACAATGATAAGTATTTTTTTAATTCCAGCTAACATTAAAACGGATAATGGATAAAATATTATCGGCTTGTCATATAATGGCAAAAGTTGTTTATTAACTGCTTTTGTTACTGGACTCATTCTTGTGCCCATACCTCCAGCCAAAATAATTCCTTTTTTAATCATAATTTTAATCCTAACCTTTTTTCGTAATGTTTCGATGATATATTTTTTAAGAATCTTTGATTTTTCGAATACCAATTAATTGTATCATGTAGACCTTTGTCAAAACTAATTTTTGGTTTCCATTTTAATTTTTTAAAAATTTTTTTACTATTTAAAGCATATCTAAAGTCATGTCCGGGTCTATCTTTTACAAATTTAATTTTTGATTTGGAGCCGATTTTAAATTTCATTCTTTTAAAAATTTTTAGTATTTTTTTTACTAAATCTATATTTTTTAAATTTATTCCTGATCCAACATTATAACTTTCACCACTCTTACCTTTTAAATATAAATTATACAAAGCATCACAATGATCATCTACGTGTATCCATTCTCTCGAATTTCTTCCTTTTGCATAAATAGGAAGTTCTTTATTATTAAATATATTAGAAATCATTTTAGGTATCAGTTTTTCAGGAAATTGATATGGACCATAATTATTACAACAATTAGATATTACAGCTTTTAATTTATAAGTTCTAATATAAGACTTCACTAAGTGATCTGCGCTCGCTTTAGACGCTGAATAAGGAGAGCTGGGCTCATATCTATGATTTTCATCAGACCTTAAACCTTCTTTTATATCTCCATAAACTTCATCGGTTGAAATATGAATAAGTTTTGGATTAATATTATTTTTTTGAAGGAATCTAAGCGTTTCAAGAAGGCTAAATGTACCATTTATATTAGTATGAATAAATTTTTTTGGACCATCAATTGATCTATCAACATGTGTTTCAGCTGCTAGATTAAAAATTGCTTTAGGTTTATATTTTTTTATAATTTTAATAATTTTATTCTTATTGACAATATCTACTTTTATTAGTTTATAATTTTTTTTAGTTCTAAGAGAATTTTTATATTTATTAGATGAATAAGTAAGTTTGTCTAAATTAATAACGAAATTTTTTTTTTTAATGAGGAAATTAATTAAATTGCTCCCTATAAAGCCCGATCCACCTGTAACTATGATTTTTTTCATTTAAATAAAGAATTATAAGCCTAATGTGTTAAATTAGTAAAAGAATTATTCTTTAAAATCAAATATTATTATAAATAATGGAATCAAAAGAGCTTACTATTGTAATAGTCACATTTAAAAGCGAGGATAGAATAAAAAATTGCTTGAAATCGATTTCCAAAGATATTCCAGTAATAGTAGTGGAGAATTCTGATAACGAGAATTTTAAAAAAAAAATTGAAAATGATTTCAATAATGTTAAATGTATATTATCTGGTGAAAATAAAGGATATTCAATTGCTAATAATATTGGTCTAAGTATTGTAAAAACAAAATATGCTCTTGTTTTAAACCCTGATACAATTTTAGAGAAAGACGCGATATCAAATTTTTTAGATAACAAAAATTTACTAAACGATTTTTGGCTTATGGGTCCAGCTAATGATCAGATGATTAATGTTGATTTTGACAAAAAAAATCTAATGGAAGTGGAAAATCTTAAAGGTTTTGCAATATTTTTAAATCTATCTAAATTTAATCAAAACTATTTCGATGAAAATTATTTTCTTTTCTTTGAGGAAATCGATCTATGTAAAAGAGTAAGAAAAAATAAAGGAAAAATCTATTTGAATAAAAAAATTATAATTAAACATGAAGGTGCAAGTTCTGTTAATAAAAATAATATTTTTGAATTAGAAAAAAATAGAAATTGGCATTGGATGTGGTCAACTTTTTATTTTAATAAAAAGCACAAAGGTTTCTTTAAAGCTCTAATAATTATACTTCCAAAACTTTTCTCTGCTTTTTTTAAAACCTTTTATTATTTTTTAATATTAAATAAAAATAAAAGAGATATTTATTTGTGTAGATTAAGTGGTATTTTAAACTCTATCTCTGGCTCAAAATCTTGGTACAGGCCAGCATTAGATTGATTTATTAATTTTAAAAATATAAAAAATAATTATGCCAAATAAAAAAAAAATTGTTGTCACTGGTGGAGCTGGTTTTGTTGGTACTAACTTAATAAAATTACTTTTAAAAAAAACAACTTACAAAATTATAAGTATTGATAATTATTCATCTGGAAAAAGAATTAATCATATAAAAAATTCAAGAGTAAAATATGTTAAAGGTAAAACGTCTGATGTTTATAAATTAATAAAAAACCCTAAAGAAGTAAAAACACTTTTTCATTTTGGTGAATTTGCAAGAATATATCAAAGCTTTTTAAAAATGAATGAATGTATTGAGTCTAATTCAATAGGCTCAAATTCTATATTTAATTTTTGTTTAAAAAATAAAATTAAATTAATTTATTCAGCCACATCTGCTTCATTAGGAAATCAAGGTAATGATAAAAATTTATCACCTTATGCTTTTACAAAGTCTAAAAATCTAGAGCTTTTAGAAAATTTAAAAAAATGGTTTAATTTTAAATATGAAGTAATTTATTTTTATAATGTATATGGACCCAATCAAATATGCACAGGCCCAATGTCAACTGTCATAGGTATATTTGAAGACTGCTATAAACGTGGGAGACCTTTACCAGTTGTTAAACCTGGATCACAAACAAGAAGATTTACTCACATTGATGATACTGTATATGTTTGTTACTTAGCTTGGAAAAAAAATCTTTGTAGACATTATAGTATTGCTAATAAAAAATCTTATTCAATTTTGGATGTAGCCAAAATGTTTAAATCAAAAATAAAATTTTTATCAAAAAGACCTGGAGAAAGATATGCGTCTGCACTTATTAATCAAAATTTATCTAATAAAATGTACAAGCACTTCGGTAAAATAAATTTAGAAAATTATATTAAAGAATTTATTTTAAACAGTAGTTAGTGTCCAGGAAACTCTATCAAGCTCTGTGTTTCATAACCTTTGCTTTTCAATAAATCATTTCCAGGTAAATCAAAAAGATTTATCACGAAAATAAATCCAGCAACTTTTCCACCTGAAATTTCAATAATTTTAGCAGCGGCTTCGGCAGTTCCTCCAGTAGCTATTAGATCATCTATTACAAGAATTTTTTCATTTTTTTCTATCGAGTCTTTATGAACCTCGATAGTAGCTTTTCCGTATTCAAGTTCAAAGTCAACCGAGTGAACATCAGCTGGTAATTTATTTTTTTTTCTAAGCAAAATAAAAGGTTTTTTCAAAATATAAGAAACAGTAGAAGCAAATACAAAACCTCTGGACTCGATGGCAGCAACTTTATCAAACTCTATTTTTCTAGCTAACTCAACAATTTTATCATTGGTAAATTTAAAAGCTTCAGCATTTTTAATAAGAGTTGTTATGTCTCTAAATAAAATTCCTTTTTTTGGATAATCTGGGATTGATCTAATATGTTTTTTTAAGTCCATTATTAACTTCAAGTTTTAACAAAAAACTATTAATAATTAAATAATGAAAAAAAGAAAGCTTGGGATAATTGGCGGTAGTGGTCTTTATAAAATGGAAGGCTTTGAAAAAACTAAGTGGAAAAAAATAAAAACACCATGGGGAGCTCCATCTGACGAAATTTTAATAGCAAAATTAGGTAATGAGGAAATTTGTTTTCTGCCAAGACATGGCAGAGGCCACAAAATAAATCCAACAAATATAAATTTTAGAGCAAATATTGACTCATTGAAACAGCTTGGGATAACAGATATTATTTCCGTTTCAGCTGTTGGATCTCTAAAAGAAGATTTAGAACCTGGAAAATTCGTAATAGTGGATCAATTTATTGATAGAACATTTTCAAGAGTTAAAACTTTTTTTGACGAGGAAGTAGTTGCTCATGTATCTATGGCGAAACCCACAAGTCTTGGTCTTTCAAATTGTTGTGCTAATGTTTTAAAAAAATTGAATATCAGTCATCAAATTGGAGGAACCTATGTAGTTATGGAAGGTCCTCAATTTTCTACATTAGCAGAGTCAAACTTATATAGATCTTGGGGAGCTGATGTAATTGGTATGACCAATATGCCTGAAGCCAAATTAGCAAGAGAGGCAGAAATTAGATACTGCACTGTTGCAATGGTTACAGACTATGACTGTTGGCATCCTGATCATGATGAAGTTGATGTAAGAATGGTAATTAAGACTTTAATGAACAATGCGGCTAATGCACAAAAGATGATTAAAGAAATAGTTAAAACTTTTAAAAATTATTCTGTAGAAAAAGATCCTGCTAACAATTGTTTAGATGTTGCGATTATTACAGATCCAAAATTAAGAACAAAAAAGACAATAAAGAAATTAAATAATATTGCTGGAAGAGTTCTAAACAAAAAAAAATCTTAATGCCAACATACACGGTAAAATATTCAAACTTTAATCTCTCTCAAAAACAAAAAAATTTATTAGCTAGAGAAATCTCAAATACTCATAGTAAATTTACAGGCGCAAACACTTTTTTTGCTCAAGTAATATTTCAGAAAAATGAAAAAAAATCTCACTTCATGGGTGGTAAACTAGTAAAGACCAAGGAAATTTTTTTAAACGGACAGATAAGAGCTGGACGAACACCAGAAGTCAAAAAACAATTAATTTTAAGCTTAAAAAAAATTTTGATTAAAAACACAAATTTGAGAAGTGATTTCGTTTGGGTTTACTTAGAAGATTTATTACCCGATCAAATGATTGAGTATGGAGAAGTTTTACCTAAGTCTGGTCAGGAAAAAAAATGGTTCAATTCTTTATCACCAAGTTTAAGAAAAAGATTAAAAAAAATAGAAAAAAATAAATGAAAATAGAAGGAAAATCATACAAAACAATTTGGTTTGAAAGCAATTTAGTAAAAATAATTGATCAAACAAAGCTTCCTCATCAGTTTAAAATTAAAGATTTAAAAACTGTGAAAGATGCAATTAATGCCATTAAAACAATGGAGGTGAGAG
>MDTA01096206.1_pt1 | contig 12328 bp, 18 predicted proteins | sample 811151 | NCBI WGS metagenome assembly MDTA01 (sample SAMN05326648, study PRJNA326480) | marine metagenome | isolation source: seawater | place: Indian Ocean: South | collected 2010
CACCCCTCATACTTTTTTCAAACACAATCCATTCAATATCTGGAGCACCTTTGGGTGCTTTTGTTTTTTTATCAATTACAGCATTGCCTTTTTTATCAAACCATCCTTCGTGTGTGATTGTTTGCTCAGTAACGCCGTTATATTGTTTAACATTAGAATTAACAAGTTGATTTAAATCTTTGTCTGTACTAATTACAACATGTTTTTGATCTGGATGTCGATCAATCCAACGTGCAATTAGGTCATCTGCTTCTGCTTGTGGATTTCGTAACACTGTGACATTGGTCTTTTCAGAAATAAATTTGCAAAAGTCATCATAACATTCCCAAAATACTTCATTCTCTTCTTTTTCCTGTTGTGTAAGTGCATCAACGGCATCTTTACGATTTCTTTTGTATGGAGCATAATGATCTTTTCTCCAACTTCGGCCTTCCAAGCAAAATATCACATGTGATCCATCAAAGTCTTGCCAAGCCTTTTTAACTGAATTCATCATTATATGAATAGCCATACCAATTTTTTCACTGGCATCTCCACGTATTACGTGCCTTGCTCTAAAAAACGTGTTTGCTGTATCTACTAGTATGTGTGTCATATATTATTATAGCATTAATTTCCATATTTGTCTATCATACTTTTCAGTGTTTGATATGTTAGATCGTGCCCTTTTTTGTCTAAATGGCTATAACTGTTTGTTGCACCATGGTTCTTAAAAATATGGTTAAAATTATTATCAATAAGGTTAGTTGGAATGTCAGGAAAAAAGGTAAAATGCAAACTATTGTCGAGTTGCAATAATTTTTCAACATAAAGTTGCCACACTTCCTTTACGTGATCAAAATCAACATAGTTGGATATATATTTGTAAATTACTTCTGCGTGTTTTTGCTTGTTATCATAATGGTATGCCACATCATTCAACATAAAATCAGAATCTTGTCTTACACCTGTGTGTAAGGGATTATGCCTTGTGTGTATCCTATAAGGACTAGTATGGTGCACTAATAATATGTCGTACTCCTGACCCATGTATTGCTTGAAAATTTTGTATTCCCCAATACCTGGACTAGCACAATTCTCAACAGTGTAATTTTGTTTCAAAAGATTCACCCAATGATAATCATTATCACTTTCAGTATAACAAAAACTATCACCAAGTATTAGTATCTTCATATATTTTCTACAACTGTTTTTGCAAATTTAAAATGGACAGTTTCGTCGGGGTGTTTGTTTTCTAAACTTTGTTTTGGAGTATATTCAGGGAATCCAAAGTTCTTGAACCTTGTTGAATTATAATTAAAAAAATTACGGTCTGGAATATTATGATAAATCAAAGATAGATTAACATTTTTATCGGCACACATCTGCTCCACTTTTTTTAACTTCTTTGATAAAAACTTTTTAATAAATCTTCCTTTAAGTATATTTTTTTTCTGCCATGCTTTTTCTTCAGAACTAAACAACAAACTTTTCCTTTTCACGCCAACAGAGCAAAATAAAAAAACATATTTGTTTAAAAATCTTATTCTTTTGGGTAATATATAACTAGCAGGTAATAATGCAATTATTTTTTTAACATTAAAATTTTTAATAACATACTCAATATTGTGCATTACACCAAAATGATCATTGCCTTCAACACCAAAGTTACCAACGGTGAGATTCAACATATTCTGTATTTGGCTTGGCCATGCTTTAGATTTATCTAACTGTTTTGTGCCATGTACCATACTTGCACCTATACATATTATATCATAATGTTTTAAAGGTTTGTATCGATTCCTGTCAATTTGATTAGGTTCATATCCTGTGGTCCAATGTATGTAATCTGTTTTTTTATCATTCAAGCAGGCACCGGACAATAGATTGTGCTGGATCCATTCTTTAAAGAATTTTAATTCAAGATCTCCATTAAAATAAATTTTATGTGCATTGTCGAATAATTTTATGTTATCAACATACATATTGTTCTTCATTTCAAATGAGCACAATTGGTTTATTTCAAGTGGAACTTCGTTGTAAAAAATACTACAAGTGACCGACTGATCTTTATCATTCTGGTCAAATCCACTAAACTGTACATACTCCTTTTGATCAACTTGGTCTAAAAGAATGTTTACCTCATTTTCAACTGTTGTCCCTTTGTACTTGATTACAATAGGATGAACATTATAGGAAGTGTTAAATTTTAATTTTAAATCAACCAACTTTAGTTTTTTCATTGTTATCTACTAAAATGTTTGTCACACTGGTTCTCCATTTACTTCGTTCAAATCAAATTCAAGACCCTCTAATTCTTCTGGCTTTCCGTTTGGATACTCAGGTGCAACTTGAAACTCTTCACCTGTTGTGTCACTCTTACATCCTGCAAGTAACCAATCCCATTCGAAGTCACCCTTAACAACAAAATCGTTTAGCACTTCATATCTACCATCAGGCATAGTTTTTAACAATTCTTCTTTGCATTCATCCATAGTGTTAAACCAACCTTGCATTTGAAAGTATTGTTGTGACTCGATAGGACTATGGCCAATTAGATAGGCAAGTATCAGGATTTTGAAATCACCCATTTACCCCCACCAGTTTTGGGTAAACTTGGGAAGTTTCTTTTTGATAGGGTTCCATATTGCGGCTTCTGCTTTGCCAATAAATTTAGGTCTTGGAACCATCCAGCCTATTAAAACTCCTAATAAAAAATAACCCATTATGATACCTCTGTTTTGCCGTCTGGCGTTCTATTGATCTGTACATAACCAGATGCAACACTATCTATACCTTGCTCATTGCCAATTGTTCTGCATAGTGTTTGAAACCATCTGTCTACAATTTCTTCATCACTTTCTCCTTGATAACCATTCTGTTTCAACATATTCACAAACTCATCATTCCAATCTAATTCAAAAAATCCATTTCTTGGATTATCTGCATTTACGTTCATATTCAAAACTTTAACCATAGGTTCCTCACTTTTCTTTGTAACCTTTTTCTTTTTTGTTGTTGTCTTTTTTGTTTTTTTAACTTTCATTATGTTCCCCATTTATTCCCAAATAAATCAACATGTAATCTTGGTGAATATTTGTACCCATATTGTAAACAAATATCTGCTACTTGTCTACTGGTTTTTGCCTGTCCTTCTTGTGTTGCTCCTACCCCCATTAGATATATATCCGCTTCAACGCCTGCTTTGGCATACAGTTCTCTTGCTTTGTCCACTTCTACCAAATCCTGTTCGTCCTGTATTACAAATTTAAAATATAGATGACTGTTTGGTATTTGTGAATATTGGTAAGCAACATCAGGCTTGATTGCTTTTTCCCACTGCTCTCCAGATATTGATAATTTAGGAGATGTTGACCATGTTACATGCACAGGATTTTTAGTGTAATCGCCTGCTACTAGACCTTGCAAGAATCTATAAAAGTCTGCTTTGAAGAACTGCGTGCAATTTGTCTCCACAGTCAAATTTTGTAAGTCGTTAAATTGTGGTTGTTTAAGAAGTTCCTGTGTTTCTCTTTGCCATAACATTGGTTCACCACCCGTTAAAATAAAATGTATGTCTGTACCATTATCGTTAGTCCATTTTTTTTCTGGTGTATAGTCAGTGCAATCTTGTGCAATTTTTTCTACACTGTCCCACGAAACAAGATGTTTGTATCTACTTGCCCAACTTGCACTTGCGTCACAGCCTATCTCAACTACAGGCAAATCTCGTACATGTTTTATATGTGATAAGTCCTGTGTCATGTAAGGCATCTCTTCTGGCTTCAACCATTTTGTTTTATCTCTGCCTTGTCCAAACCCATGACAGTTAAAATTACAACCAAAGACACGAAAAAACACACTGGGTACACCTACAAATCTGCCTTCACCCTGAACTGAATAAAATATTTCTGAATATCTTAGTTTTTCCATATTTTTGGATCTATATTTTTTGTTGCTTCTACTACTTCTTTAATTGTATACGACTTGGAAGTTTCTGTCAACTTTGTGGTATTTAGATCATCTGGAAAATCTCTATATAGAAAATGTTGTATTGTTTCTTGATCAACATACTGATTGAAGCCAACGTGTACTTTATCCACGTCTTTGTCAGCAATGGTAATTGTCATTGCATCATCCAGTTGTTGCATGGATTTAAACTCCATGTCAATCCTAAACTCAGGAAGGTCCATGGATCGGAAACCAAGTTTCATCCTGGTGATCCTATATGTGTCCATTTTTTTATGCTGTACCAATTTGTCCAGGAATAGGCTCATCTTATTAACAAATTCATGTGCGGTTATGTTCTTATTATGATCAGCGTATATGGTATAAATGTTAGCCAAAATAATCCTCCATCTTGCCTTCTCTGTATAAGTCCTGTGTGATGCAGTGGATTCCGCCATCCCAAAAGTACCTGTGTCTAAAATTAAAAACTATTGGTTCTACTTTGTGTTTCTTGAAGTAATCAAAAACCTGTTTGTTGTAGTTGTTACATATGATTGTATTTTGATCTATGCTTAACATGTTGACATCAAAGACTGTTTCCTCAACGTAACCAACCCAGTCATCGAGCCAGGTATTAATAAATTGGATCAATTGATCATTGTGCTCCTCGCCTTTTAACCACCAGCGACCGCCAACCTTTTTCTTCATTTTTAAAAAAGGACTTACTTTGTCCCAACTTTGGTCTGGCAGGTACAGCACGTCCCATCCTGGAAATTCTTTTTTATAATCTTGTATATCATATAGTGACACAATACAACCAGGCCTAACAACACAGAAGACAGCATCACTGTGATATCCTCGATTAGAAACATGAACCCTAAATCCTTCTTGCGTCCATTGGTCTTTATATTTTTTAACAATAGCAGTGGAGTCGATGCCCTTCTGTAGGTCCCACCATATATCTTTCCCTACTCTACAAATAGTGGCAGTTGAAATCACACTATTTGTTTGATCGAGCATTAAATTTTTCCGAGAGATTCGTTTTATAATGTCTGTATATCCTTCGGCACCACCGGTTACTGCATAAAATTTCTCGCCAATGACACCAAAATGGTCCCTGGGACACACCGGTGGTCTTCCCATGTTTTTAAGAGATTTGTATTTGTGGATGTCTAGCCAAGGCCTGTAAGTTTGCACTCCGGCGCTGTTCAGTATTTTTTCTAAGGTCTGATAATCTTCTTCGGTCTCCTCTGCTATCTTTTTCAGAGGATCCATAATTTTATTGTTCTTGTAAATGCTGAGGTCTTGAAACCATTCGGTCTTAAATCCAGACCCGATCATGCAGTGTTTTAATGGGTCGAATGTGGCGTAACCTTTGATTGGTATACTATTTTTTTGTTTTAACATTTTTCTTATCCAGCCTAACGACATTATCAGTTTTTATGTGTCCCACTGATTCTCTTTGAATATCGTTATGTTGGAAGTTTGCCCAATACAATTCAAAAGCAACTCCATCTTCCAAACCTTCAAATGTGTGATAAAGTCCTGGCTTGACCGCTGTAAAGTCGCCTGGTCCTAAAATGGTCTCATCTATTAGATCGTAATCTTTTTGCCATACCCTAATTTTCATTTTGCCTGACACAACGTAAAAACCGTTCCATTTATATTCGTGCTTGTGTTTGCTACAAACACCCCCTGCTTTGAAGTCAATCCTATGAAACTCTAACGAATTATTCGCTAAAATAAGTTCTGTTGATCCCCAAATTTTTCCTGCTATATTTGCCATGTATTTTATTATATATTATATTTAGATCAGTTGTCAATGACAGATAATTTTTTTGCAATTTTATTTGCCACTGCATTGCTGGTTTTAACATCTAAATGAAACCCGTCACGTGCCAAGTCAAGTTGTTCAGTAAAATTTAAAGTATCAATTTGTTCTGCAGTCAATATTTTAGATTTGGTAAAAACATATTTGAAAACATCTGCTCCTTGTTTATCGCTAAATGTAAGTGCATTAGGCACGAGTGTGTGTATTGCGTTTGGTATATATTTTTTTACCAATAAAAAATTGTCAGCAAAATTTTGCATATCGTTATCATCTCCAAAGTTATTCGGATCACAAAATATATCTTTGTTGTTTTTCCTTCTTCTATTTAAAAATGTCCACATTATTAATATCATGCTGTTAGGAAATTGTTTACTAATCTCAATTGATCTCAGGCAAATGGTATCATTACTAGCACCGTTTTGGCCTAAATTAAGGCACCGTTTTCCAACCTTCTTTTCTAACATTTGTGGCCAGGTTTCATCATGTGGTTGCCCAAGACCTAATGTATAACTATCTCCTATGCACCAAAGGACATTTTCCAAATCATTTGGCCATTCTAAATCTCTAAATCCTCTTGAATTGAAGTTATAAGATATATCCTTTTTATAATTTGTAAAGTGTACAGGATCCATACATTTATCTTCGCAATCCATGCCTAACTCTTTACTCTGTAAATTAATTTTATCAGGAACTATAAGCACTAATTTATTTTTCCCATTCCTCCCATGGGAATACAATCCAAGCAGGCACTTCGTCTTTGTTTATTTCATACCCATGATAATCGACTTTAATTTTACTTGGCTTATTGTGTATCAATGCCGCAAATTTTATTCTACCATCACCTTTACCAAAGTGATCTTCAATGTATTTGAACGTTTCACCAGTGTCATTTATATCATCAATTATCAAAATTTTTTTTTGATAAGCATAGGCCTTTTCTAACACAGATATATTTGGTTTAGTAGTATGATCTCTTAACCTAATATCTAATACTTCATGAGGTAGTTTTAATCTATGTGAAAGATATACACCAGGTATACAGCCACCTCTATTGATCCCAAGAATTACATTAGGCATCCAATTCGAATGAACCATTTGATCTTCTATCTGTAATAAAGCATTACGCATTTGCCCTGTAGAAAAATAGTTTTTATCAATAACAACTTCCATATGCAATTATAATATATCTATTGTAAATTATCAAGCGGAATAATGTCTCTCCAATTGGTATTTCTAACCTTATCATATTTGTCTAAAAGGTTCATACAATCTATTGCAAGTTTTTTATCCTGTTCAATATTTTCTTTACAAATATTTCGCACAAAATTTATATATTTTGTATTTTTTCCACTATAATTAGCAGTGTCATTTAAAAATTTGTCTTTACATTTTTTTGTTAAAACAGAAATATGAAAGCACTCGGGGTTTTCCAACGGAATTGGAAAAATTTCCATATTATTTTTATCACAAAAATCAACCAGTTCCAGTGTAGAATGGAAACTAGTTGCTTGTATAATATTTGCAACTTTTAAATATAAATTTTTATATTTTTTATCTTTAATGTAATTGATATTTCCTTCAACAGTTTGCCAATTGTTTCCGTATCTTACGTACTCAAAAGTACTGCCGATGCCTTCTAAACTAATATTCAGCCATACTTCTTTATAATGGTTAAAAGATTCTAGTATAGTATGGTTAATAATTTTAAGATTTGTAACTATATTTAAAGTAATTTGTTTCTTCTTATCGTCGTTAATTTTTTTTAAAAGTGTTGGCACCCATGGTATAGTGAAAGGCTCGCCTCCTGTGAATTTTATCTGTGTACAATTTGGCAGGACATGTTCACACCATAGTTCAAACTCTTTTGCTTTGGGCCAATCAAAATGTTTTTGTATGTAAGAGGTGTTTTTTTCATATAGCGGTTTAAGTTCTGGATGTTGATTAGCCTCCGCTAATAATTGGCTACTTAGGATTGGCTTACACATTAAACACTTTAAATTGCATAAATTTCCTAAACTTAATTCAACATTTACTAGTTTTTCAATATCAGGATTCTCAATTTGTTTGCGAATATCACCTTTGATTGTTTTATTGGACCATTGCCTTAATGATTCTGTGCCTTGACTTTCTTTATACCAGCATCTATCACAACTTTTGTTTTTAACGCCGTTGAGTAAATCTTTCCTTAAATCATTTAATTGTTTTGATTTGAAATATTTGTCCAGATCTTGATAAGGAAAATTCCAACCAGCAATTAAGCAACACGGAGATAATTTGTTATCCGTTTGTAAAGATAAGGATAACCAAGGATTTACACAAAAAGTATCTTTATTAGGAATCATCCTAATATTTAAATAGACAAAAAATAATTTATGTAGTATCTGAAAGCACCGCTAACCAAAATTGCTAAGAGTATTGTGTTAAGCACGATTAACGCTCTGTCATGCCATCTAAAGCCTACCCATAACCATCCACCGGTTCCAAAAATGCTAAACACAACATCATAAATTTTTGGTACTTCTTCTACCGACCTACAAAGTACAGCAATACATATAAAACATACTGATACCCATTTTACATACCAAGTAATATCATGTAACGGAGTAACTTTTCTAATTGAACTTAAACTGTTTTCTAAGGTTGTAATTTTATCTTCTATTTCGTCTAATTTGTTTTCGTTGTTGTTCATGTGTTACTGATCTAGTTTGTTTAAAAAAATACTGTTTGTCTCAAGAAATTTATTGATCTTTAGAGAAGGTATTTTAAACTTTGATATTTTAAGGTTGTCACAAATTTTGTCCATTAAATCTTGTACATCGTTGCTTTTTGAAATATTTTTTGGATCAAAAAAAATACAATTTTTATTTTTTAATTTTGGCATATCAACTTCAACCATTCGTTTGTAAGAATCTTTTGTATATTTTTGTTTTTCTTTTACACCTAATCCTTCAATTAATTTTTTAGGCAAATTTTTAAGTCCTTTTTTTATTAATGGATAATAAAAATCTTTGGTTATATCTTGATGTGCAGAATAATAATTACGTTCACCCCAAAGGTTTAGGTCATCTGTATTTTTTGGTAGTAGAATCACTCGTAAGGTGTTACTAAAATATTTTTCAAAATTAAATGGTGCAATTCGGTAATCACACAATCTATGAACTCCTAATGGGATATTTTTAACAGGAGAAAAAAAGTCCGTAAGTTCCTTTGAACTTTTATCAAATAAATCCATAATGTCTGAATGAAAATCATTAATTAAATCGTTATAAGGGCCGTTGTGGGAATTGTAATTTTTTCCTGTATTTGGACCAAAATCTTTTTGTTTAACATCAAATAGTTCATGATGCATCAGTATGTTAGCCAGCAAAGTGCCAAACATTCCAGGCAGATATATAATAAAAATCTGAGGGTTTTGTATCATAACAATTATTTTGTAAATCGTTCATACACCTTATTGATATTGTTTTCCACTCTTACAAAGGTCGCACATTTAGGCATATCCTTTAACCGTCTTGCACCAATATATGTTGCCGCCGATCTTATACCACCTAATATGTCTTCAACAGTATCTTTTACAGGTCCTCTGTCTGGCAAATCAATATGCCGACCTTCGTTTCCTCGATATCCATCTTTTCTTTTGCCATGTATTTCTCTTGCACGATCTGAACTCATTCCATAAAATTCTCTTTTTCCATCAACTGTTTGTATCTCAGATTCATCATGTCCTGCCAACATGCCACCAATCATAACAGCATGGGCACCCCCACCTAATGCTTTTGCTATATCGCCAGGGTATACACATCCGCCATCAGCCATTATATGTCCATCAACCCCGTTGGCCGCATCGGCACATTCTAGTATTGCTGAAAATTGTGGCACACCAACACCGGTCATAGTACGTGTTGTACACACTGAGCCTGGGCCTATACCAATCTTGACCATGTCTGCACCATTTATAATTAATTCTTCAACCATTTCTGGCGTCACAACATTTCCTGCAACAATAACTTTTTCTGGATATTCTTCTCTAACCTTTTTAATAAAGTCTATAAAATTTTGATGATATGCGTTTGCAACATCAACTGTAATCATTTTGACATCTGGAAAACTATTTAAAACGTCCTGCATGTTTTTATAATCAGCGGCATCATTGTCCCACATCTTGTTAGTTCCAACGGATACAGAAACACTTTGTAATCTTAAACCTGTTCCTACTGCTTCTTTCCAACTTTCCAGTGAAGTGCTCTTAGTGATTACAGTCATCATTTTATATTCTTGTAATACTTTTGCCATACTAAATGTTCCAACGCCGTCCATGTTACTAGCAAATATGGGAGTAAAATTCATTACTTTACCTGAATTAATAAATGTAAATTTCCTTGTCATATCTACATCACGCCTCGAACTTAATGTTGAACGTTTTGGCTCCATCAGCACATCATCAAAATTCAATTTTATATCTTCTTTAATTCGCATCTTCTTCTTTTTCTCTTGTTTTACACATATCTAAAATATTTTTATAATGATCGTGGGCATCTTTTAACGCAGGATATTTCTCTCTTAATGTTTCTTCGTCAAACCCAAAATCCATTTGCCCGTAGGTTATATCAAAATCATTATCAAAAGTGCCAGCGGTATATGTAGCAGTGCCTACATTCAACTCACCTCCGCCTAGTGTCCAGTCCTGCATGTCAGATTGAATATTTGCTTGCATTTCTTTGACCTGTTTCTTAGTTAATTTTTTCTTTTGTAATTTTTTTTTAGTTGCCATTACCGTGACCTTTCATGCTCATACAAATTTTATAAAACTCATCTCTGGTTGCTGGATCTTCTTTAAAAGCACCAAGCATAATTGCTGTTGTCATATCTGATTCATGTTCTCTTACACCTCTATGCGTCATGCAATGATGTTCTGCTTTTACAACTACTGCAAGATTTTCTGTCTTAGCATACTTTTTTAATTCATCTGCAATCTGTGTAGTCATCTCTTCTTGTATCTGCGGTCGCTCTACTATGTGATGTACTATTCTATTAAACTTACTCAATCCAATAACTTCACCATTTGGAATTATACCTATCCACGCTTTGCCTACTATGTTTTGGAAGTGATGGGCACACGTTGATCTAATCGATATTGGGCCACTTGTGTACATACTTTTGTAACCCATATTTGGAAAACTTGTCACTCTTGGTGCTGGTTTAAATCTACCACCAAATGTTTCTTTGATATACATCTTTGCCACACGTTTTGCAGTTTCCTGTGTGTTGTGGTCATTTTCTGTGTCAATAACAAGGCTATCTAAAACGCCTTGTAATTTTTCCTGAACTTCTGCTTGTAGTAAATCCATTTCACCATCTTCAATAAATTCTGATATGTTGTCATTCGAATGAAATCTTTTGCCGGCTTTTTTAATTCTTTCTTTAATTTTCTTACTTACTGGGCCTTCTGGCGTCCAAGTATCTTTTAACATATCATCCATTATTGCATTTCCTTTTTGTGTGTCTTGTTGTACCATTTTACAGCAGTCTCCACCACATTGTCAATTGAACTCTGTGTTGGTTGCCAATCTAAAATTTGTTTTACCTTGCTAATATCTGCAACCAAGTAGGCAGGATCACCTGGTCTATTTGATTCAATTTTAATATCCATTTTTCCTGTGTATTTTTGCACAGTATCTAATAGTTCTTTATTTGATGCAGGAGCACCAGAACCTAAATTAAAAACTTCAGCAACATTATTTTCTGATGCGTAGTTGATTGATTTTAAATGTGCATCTGCTAGATCCATAACATGCACATAGTCTCTTACACACGTGCCATCTTCTGTATTATATTGATCACCAAACATTGTAAAAGTTTTGTTTTGCCGTGATGCTTTAATTGCTAATGGTATAATGTGTGTTTCTTTGTTTCTTAGTTCCCCTACTTCTCCATCCGGATCCGCTCCAGCGGCATTGAAATATCTAAGTCCAATACTTGATAATCCATATGCAACATTGTAGTCTCTACACACTTGTTCTATCATTAGTTTAGATGCACCATAAGAACTAATTGGCTTTGTGATATCAGACTCTTTACATTTATTCATCCCTGGATCACCATACACTGCCGCACTAGAACTGTATACGAATGTTTTAATGTCTAAACTTACTAATTTGTCTAGCAGGCTTAAAGTTAAAATTAAATTGTTTTTGTAGTACAACGATGGATTTGATACGGATTCAGGCACACTTGTACTGCCAGCAAAATGTATACAACTTGTTATGTTATATCGTTTTACAATTTCATCCAGTCTATCCATTTCTTGTGGCAGTTGCAAATTGTAATTAGGACCATAAGAAACTAAATCTTTATTGTAATGTCTGTCAACAACAACTGGCACATAGCCATTTTTTGCAAGTAACTTGCAGGTGTGTGAGCCAACATAACCAGCACCGCCTGTGACTAGTACTGCTTTGTTTACACCTTTAATATTTGTTTTCTGAGACTGGTGTTCTGTAGTGGGGTCCATCTCTTCTCCATTGTTCTCCCTTGCCTGTCATGATGTCAATCATTCTGTCTATTGTACCG
>MDTA01181899.1_pt1 | contig 12328 bp, 9 predicted proteins | sample 811151 | NCBI WGS metagenome assembly MDTA01 (sample SAMN05326648, study PRJNA326480) | marine metagenome | isolation source: seawater | place: Indian Ocean: South | collected 2010
ATAACTTTTCTTTTAAATCTTTTGGTAATCTTTTAGGCAAAGGATGTGATACCATCTGGCCTATCCACTCACCTCCATTGGAAATTGGTTGCGTACCAAGTATGTTTTCAAATCTTCCATGTGCATCACGATTTAATTGATAACATTTAGCTCTCAGCGGATAAATATATTTATGATAATAATCTAATGCTTTTGGGACTGTTAAATATGAAGACATATCGTTTGTTCCCTGCCACTGAAAATTTTGCAAAAACTCTGATGGGCCTGGATCAGCTCCCTCTTTACCCCAACTACGTACAATGGGTCTCATCCAAGCCTGATGATTATTTTTTACAAATAAAAAAGTGCTTCCTTTTGGCATGCAAAGCCACTTATGGAGAGCACCAGTATAAAAATCACAATCTAGTTCATTAATATTTATATCAATATGACCGGGGACATGCGCGCCATCAATAATTGTCAATATACCTCTTTTCCTGGCTCTATGAATAATTTTTTTTATTGGGAAAATTAGTGCAGTGGGACTAGTAATTTGAGAAATAAATATAACTTTGGTCTTGTCCGATACACCATTCCAAAATTCATAAAAAAAATTTTCTTCTGTCTGAACTGGAAGAGTAATCTTTTGTTGAATAATCTTTGCACCAGAGGATTTACTCCAGGATTCCCAGGCATTAACTAATGCTCCATACTCATGATTGGTCATAAGAACTTCATCATCCTCATTTAAACCCAAATTATGAATTATATTTGCAATCGCAGTTGTTGGATTTGGAAAGAAAATTATCTCATCAGTATTACAACCAACAAATTCACTAAGCGCATTTCTTGATTTATTCAATTCTCTAAAGACATCTTCCTGAAAAAATTTAACGGGCTGAGTTTCTAATATTCTTTGCCATTTCTGATATTCACTAAATACAGGTATTGGACATGACCCATAGGATCCATGATTCAAAAAAACAATTTCTGGGTCAATAAGAAAATCAGTTTTAATATTACTCATAAAGGATATTAATTATTTTGTTCATAATTTTTTCTCTGATATATAGTATACCATCTAATATGGTAGTGGTTTCATTCTACGATACCCAAAATAGAAAACTAGAATATGAATTACCCCGATTAATTCAAAACCCAATATATACCAAGGCCATTCCCCTATAATCATTGGATTATTAACTAATGGTTTTTCTGACAGATACATATAATTTGCTCCAACCACATAATTTACAATTGCAAGAAAAATTACTAGGATTTGGCATAATATCGCTACTCTTAACCAGGCTAATATCTTAATACGAAAACCTTGTACTATAGCTAAAAATAATGGAACAAGAATGATTCCAGCATGACTTATATAATACTTATAAATCAAGAATGGTATGTATCCATGGTTCAATTGAGGCGTTAAAATCCCATGCAAAGCACCTGCAGTTCCCATTAAAGCTAAAAATTCAAAACCAATCTGTTTTGGTCTAAAAAATATAACCCCGGCTAGGATACCTGAAATTCCACAAAGATGTATAGGGAGAGATGTATCAAGAGCCCACAAATCTAATCCATATAAATAAATCTGCTGAATAACTTCGACAAGTATCAATAAAAAACCTATAGAATACATTAAAATCTTTCTTTGATCTGGAGGAATCCTAATTCCTAGTTGGATAATGATAATAATAGATAATACTGAGATTATTATTCCAACCCACCAAATATATGAAAAAGGTTCAATAATGGAAGGAGTAATCATCAAATAATTAAAATCGCCTTAATCTTTTCTTTAATTGGATTGACTGATCGACGATATTGGACATCAATACATCATTGATGTTTTTTGAGAAGACTGAAACCGACATACTCAGTATTTCATCTTGGCTTGTTTTGTAAAAATCTAATGCAGGATGGATTAAAGACAATTTAATATTCTCTCTGTCTCCTTCTTTCCAATCTACATTGAAATCATCAAACATTCTTTGTACTAGCGTAATCTGATCTCCTTGATTCATATTTATTTTATTTAAAAAAATAAAAAACCTTCCCATAGAGACCTGTAAACCAGTTAGATAACTAGATCTTGTTAATTTTTTTCGATAATCATTTTCATATTCAAGGGTTTTCTTTAGCATATTAAGTATAGAAAAAACCTGCTCGACTCCCTTATGTTTTGAATTCAACTCAGTCTCGTGATTTGCCATGCCAATTTCATCATCTTCCAATAAAATTTTTATCCTAAAAAGCTGATTTTTTACTAATTCAGTATAATATGTGCGCATTGTCTTGGTAACATCTGTCCTTTGTTTCTTGGGCAATAACATGAAATAAATAGTATCCTTTAAAAGCGAAGCAACTTCACCAACAATATCATTATTTTTTTGTTGATTCTCTAAAAAAGATATTTGCAAATCTTCTCTATATTTACAAAGAGGACTATCATGATGACCTATTGAATTTCTTAGTTTATCTAGATTATTTTCATAACAAGTTTCAATAGCCTGCAAAATAGAGTCTGGGTCATATTTCAATCTTAACTGCTTTGTGGTCAATGGATTTTTCATTCTATAAATGTAAGGTTTGTTGATGATTGAAGGCAATGACACAAAATTAATTACTTTAAAAGAATTAATTTTTTGGTTTGAGTTATTTGGCCATATTTGAGCTTAACAAAATACATACCAGATGCAAAATTAATAGCATCCCATTTTATTTTATATGATCCCGGAGGTCTATAGCCATCCAGCAAAGATGTTATTTCCCTGCCATTCATGTCAAAAATCGATAAAAAAACTTTGTTAACTTCTTCTTTAAATGGAATATCAAAAGAAATTGTTGTAGTAGCATTAAAAGGATTTGGATAAGCCGGATAAAGCTCAACATTGGAAGGTAAAAGATTGTAATTGACATTAACTTTCCCTTTTTGAAAAACTAATCCATTCAGACCAATAAAATTATAATAGATTTCTAGACTAGAGCCTTCCTCTAACTGTATTGTGATAATATTATTTACTGTAGACTCGTTTCTTGCAAACTCAAGTATAGAATAACCCTTCTCTGGATAATTGCTACTAAGAAAAAATTCACCATTTTCTGATGAATGTTTATCAAATCTTGCTTTAAGATTATTTGAGTTGAATAATAATTGTATCTGTCCCGAAGAAATAGAATCATTAAGAAGAATAAAAATTTCATTACCTCCCCCTGAAATCTGAAGAGGCTGACCAACGCGATCTATATCCAAAATTATTTCACCATATGTTTTTTGATACCAAGACCACATTTGCACAAATGCCATACCATCCTCTATAGTATTATCAGGATTATCGTCATCCTTAATCCTAAAGTATGGTACAGTTGTACCATCTTCTATTGGTCCCAAATCATAATTACCATTGTTCCAGTTATCCACTAATAAAGTCATATCATCATAATCAATTTTACCGTTTTGATCAATATCACCAAGCATTGGTATAGGATAGGTAAAACTTATATCTACTGCTGTACAATCAGCCATGTCTGTCAATCTAGAAAAATTAACGGTGAGACTGTCAAAACTTGTAAAAGGGTGTGACAGGGTAATATCAAGAGATTCTATTGGAGAGGTAAGGGGAAAATCATCTTCTTGAAGATTCGTTATATATTCATATTCATATCCTATTTTTGATGATATATTCAATTCAAACGAAGCTATTTCTTCATTGAAAATAAAAGAGATGGTTTTATTTTGGTTTAAATCCAAATAAGATCCAATTGGAAATGAGGTTTCTAATACTGTTGGAGGTAAAATATCATTCAGCTCTTGCTCTGTGTATACTTGATTAGTGAATTGATTTCCTGATGCATCATACACTGTTGCACCATTTGGCTGTGAAAGTCTTATAATCTCTCCACCATTTGGCGTATTATCATAATTCAGATATACCCTAATCGTCGTTTCCCCACCAACAAGTGGATTGCCATTAGCATCCGTAATACTTGTAACAAAACAATTCTCAACGTTACTTGATAAAGGCTCTACTACATCACATTGAATATCGCCTATGTCAATTGGTCCTGTTGCGTCTGCATTACCATATATTGATTCATCAAACCCTAAAATAATATATGCATTATCATCTACTAGAGTAGTTTCAGACAAAGAGGGCTCTAAATAATCTTCTATAGTAAATGAGACTTGGAAATCTATTTCTTGACTACGTCCAGCGAGATCTGTGAGGTTTCCATAAAAAGTGAAATAAATTTCTTCTTCACTATTATAGTTTCCATCTGGCTCAATAAAAACGTATCCTGTATCATTTGGATATTGATCTGTACGCAAACTAAAACACGAAGATGAATCAAAACAATTTTCATAATATAGGTTCATAAAACTCATAAGATATTCTTCTACATCAGCGTATTGATCTGGTACCAAAAGAGTGTCTGTTATTGCTATTGGAATTAAATAACTCTGAGGTATCTCTATTGCATTATTTAGATTGGAATCAGATATATAGGCGTCAGGAGGGAGCATGTCATTCAATCTTATTGCATCTGTCTGTTCAGACTCAGGCACTTGTACCCCAGATAAAGTATATATCTGACTATCACTCGATGGATTAATCGTAATCTTCTCATTTCCAGACGGAGGAAGATCAAAATCAAGATATATTCTTATATTATTTTCACCTCCTTCTAGATCATTATTTGATAAATCAGTTAAATTTATGATATCGATACTTGTTGCATTACCATCATTAATATCAAGGTTTATATTTATATCTTCTGTGTACAATGGTAATGATTGCGTTGCACTTCCAGAAACACCATTAGAAAATTGTATATCAATATATTCATTGTCCCTTTGTAATTCTATTATTGTTATTTGAGCTGATTCATTCAAGGACAGTTCCGAAGTCGTGCTTGATGCATCTAAAGGATTGCCAGATCTATCAAATACAGAAAATCCATCTGCAGGAAAAAACTCAATTGTTTCTAATCCAGAAGGAGCACCATCTAGTTGCATATAAATAAATATAGTTGTTTCACCTCCTACTAGCGATTGCCCCGAACTATTGCGAAGTCCATCTATAGATATAGATTCACAAAATCCTGAATGAGGATTCCATAGTGTATCTAAATCCTCCCATTGAATACCCCCTGATCCTGTATTTGTAGAATAAACACCCTCATTGAATTCAATGAAAGCAAATTGATTTGATGATGCAATACCACTATTTTGCATTAATGGAGGGTTAGTATCCTCTGTTTCAAATTCAATTGTGGTAGTTTGAAAAAGATTACCATTTGTGTCTTGTATATTTGACAATACTAATTGCATAGATGATTCACTAGGGAGAATAGTATCTGGTTCTATTGTAAAATTGATATTATTAGATGTACTTATAGAATAACCAAGTATATCATCTGTTTCCATATTTTTTAGAATAATAGAATTATCTGCATTAGAATCATCAATATTGACTCCTTCAGTATTTTGAATAGGTTCGGAAAATTCCAATAGGATATTAATATTAGAAAGAACATCTATATCATCATCTTCAGGATTGGAAGAAACCAAAAAAGGTACTATTTGGTCAGATAAGCCTTGTACTATAGTGGCACTTCTTAATAGTCCAATTCCAAAAGAATTAAAAATTGAGGCATTTGATTGCGTGCGTACCGTTATTTGCTCTAGACCGGTTGACTCACCCAATACATTAATCATGAAACGAACGGTGTCTTCTCCTCCTGCTAGTGGTTCACCGATATTATTAGTTAGAGATTCAATATCAACACCAGTTGCAGTACCTCCATTTTGATTAAGCGTAAATTCAAAATCAGATTCTAGAAGTGCACCCTGCCCAGTCGCCTCAGTGTACATACCTTCACTAAAATAAATATCTATATAGCTATCATCTGATGCAATTGATGATCCTATTATTTCAGGGAGTGTACCAATAGCGATAGCATAATTACCCATATCTCCTGACCATCCATCCAAAACTATATAATATGTACCTGCATCTAATGTAATACTATCAATTATGCTTGCATAATAAGGGGGTGTCACACTTGCCTCAGGACAAAAATCTTGCGTACCATCATCTGATTCTGCTAAAGAAACATCATTACCACATTCATCTTTAATGGATAATATCGTATCAAAATCTGTAAGAGGATCACAAGTGTCTATATACAGACTTTTTTGAGTAGACAGTGTAACCTCGTATGCATAATCTATGCTATCATTATAACTATCATTTTCAAAGTTCCAATCATCTCCCATTGAACCTTCTAGAGCGTTTGAGTGGAAAAACGGCAAGGATACAATTACAGAGTCTACTATTTCACAATCTTGAGCAGCTAATTGTATATGGAAAATTATACCAAAAAATATAATATATTTTTTATTCCACAATGACGGCTCCTCCTCTAAATTCATTTATAGGAAGATCATTATTATTCTTATCTCTCAACTTTGTCTGTTCTGCTAATCTAAGCTCAAACTGACCCGCCCTTGTTCCTGCAGTAAAATATATTTTTGCTAGAGGGCCTGTTCCTCCTTCACTTTGATCTGAATACATATCAGGAAGATAGAATAAATAAATATCAGGCTTAGCTTTTTCGTCCTCATCTTGAGTGATTATGGGCTCATTACCTCCAATAAATAAGAGACCTGGATTAATAGAGTCAATGCGATTACATAAATTTTCTGAATCATCAGCATCGCAACCTCTATCATATTCAAATGCAATGTGTGCCCCTGCTAGTGAATCAAGATCCAGTCCATACACTTCAATTGAAAAAGTATCATTCACCGATGTTACTCTCTCCGATGGGTGAATGAATAAAGCAGGAGGTGCAAGGTCCATATTAAAAGGATCAGATGGATTGTTAAGTTGATATTCCGCTTCTTCGCACGAAAAGAAAAATATAAAAAAAGACAGAACTATTTTATTAATATCAATCATTTATTAATAAAAATTCACATTGAATTGTAATTGATTTATTCCAGGTTCATATTCAAGATCGAAAAAATATTCACCATCAAAAAAATCATCACTTGGTGCAACAAGATATGCATGAACCATATTAACTATCCAAATAGATAATGCAGCACCTCGGATACCTCTCATGAATGAATTATACCTTCGCGTTTCTGCAGCATATTGAATCACCTTAGGCCGCAATAACATTAATTTTCGTGGATCATTCCTTTCCTGATATGAATTATAATTTTTTTCAAATCCGCCCCAAGATTTATCATATTGGTAGTATGAAATCAAGGCTGCTAGACCAAGCGTTGCCTCCATACCCATAAAACCATAGCCAGGATATTTCCTATTCACCCAAATCTGCCCACTTCCTGGTAAGGCTGTTGACATCATGAGAGCTTTAACCTTAGTCGGTATAGGTGGAATTAGTAGTTTTAACAAATTCGATTTCTTATCAATATCTCCAGTAATTAGCACTTCAGAAGTGTCTGACCCAACTGACAAGGTATCTGGAACTGGTAGTCCACTTATATTGTAAGCCATTTTTTTCATTTCTAATAAAAGACTATCCGTTATGCCACTACTATTCATAACAAATTCATTAAGAAGAGTTTCCATATCTACAGAGAAAAGTCTTCCGTTGATTAAGAACTCATCTAAACCCTTTTTTTGGATATTCCCTGCAATCACATAATTCACATTCAATCTTTTACCAAGGTCAATTGCACATTCTTGACTCCAACAAGCCCAATAATCTTTTTTTCTAGGATAATATATATCAATCTCATAGGTAAGGCCTTTATCCTGTACCTGGAAAACATCTAATCCTCGTATGGTCTGTCTTAATTCTTCTGTTAAGAATTCTGTAAGCGGTTCAGATATACTCCAACCCTCGAACCTTAAAACAGCCAATTGATTGTCAGTTTTAAAGGAAACTGATTTTGTAGTTTCTGATCCAAAGCAGAAACTTACAAGATATATTATGATTATTCCTCGGATTACGAACATCATTGTAAAAAAGGGGTTGTTTTCCGCCCCTCCCTTAAACTTACATAACAGATGACCATTTTGTCAAAGAAAGAGCTTAAAAATAAAAAGGCCTAGAATTGTTTGATTGGATTATCCTTGTACCACTGATCAATATAAGATGAAAGAAATGAATTGATGCTTTTTTCCAAGTCTTTATATAATCTATTAGATGATGTCTGCCCTAATATTTCTTTGGAAAACACTTTGCTTGTCATGAGTTTTTTTGTTAATAATGTATCTGCCATAGATTGATAATAGTTTTCTTCAGATATACTATAATTATATAAACTGAATATAACCAAAAAGGAAGAAGTCTCTTCTATTCTAGAATCAAATGCACTTATATCGATTACCAGTTTAGGCATTTGGTGATTTACAAATAATATTTTATGTTCCATTAATCTTAATTCAATGAAACTTGTTAAACGTTTTTCCCAGGCCCTATCATCAATACCATCTACATTTAGCTCAAAAGTCAAGTCATCTATTCCTTTTAAATTTCCATCGTACCAATAATTTTGCATAGAATACATAAATGAGAGCGGTAAAAAATAAATAGATATTTTTATTAATATATTTCTTATCATCAATCTATTCTTTTACCATGGGTACAAATCGCACGGGTAAAATTTTTTCTTTATTTATAACTCCTTTTTCATCTTTATTTACTATCCAAAGATGCTGAAGCAATTGATTCTCACCTACAGGAATAATCATTTTTCCTCCTGGCTTCAGTTGTTCAATAAGCACCTTTGGGATTTGTAAAGGAGCAGCAGTAACTATAATTCTATCGAAAGGAGCAGCCTCAGGCCACCCTTTATATCCATCACCCGTTTTAATAGTAATATTTTGATAGCCATTATCCTCTAAAACATTTTTTGCCATTTGCGCTAATTCATCAATAATCTCTATTGTATACACATGTCCAGCAAGTTCTGATAATATTGCTGCTTGATAGCCTGAACCTGTACCTATCTCTAATACTGTATGGTTTCTATCTAGATCTAATTTTTCTGTCATGAAAGCTACAATATATGGTTGACTTATCGTTTGTCTATAACCGATGGGAAGGGGACGATCTTGATAAGCAAATTCTTGCTGCATTTTTGGAACAAATTTATGTCTCTCCACTTTAGACATTACATTTAAAAGAAATTCGTCATTTATTCCTCTTGCCCTTATTTGATCTTCAATCATATTCATACGAAGTTGGTAAATTAGATTATCATTTCCGACACAAGAAGAAAGTATTATCACAAAGAAAATTAGAAGTGATTTCTTCATATTGAATAATCAGGGCAATCTCAATGACCTAAGTTCACTCCAACCCATACATGGTCATCAATCATCTGTATTGGATAAGTATCAATGTTATCAGGCTCAATTTCCAATACTCCTTCAGCCTGTTTATTTGATTTAAGAAAGACCTTTGCCATAAATTTTTGAGTGTTACTTAATGCTAACCATTCCTTTACTTCACCAGTTTTATAGCAAAAAGTAGAATTATGCCAAGCGCAATTGATTGTGCCAGTTTTGGCATTGATCTGGCCACCTTTCATACTTAAATTCATATGAGGACATTTTTCATTTAAGGCATAAAATTGGTTACCTACTTTAGCAATTAATATTGATTCTTTATTTATCCTAAATACCTGTTGAGGCTCTGAATCAAAAGAATCAATCCGTGCACATTTACTCCAATTATAGCCATCCTCTGCTTTCTGATTCTTCTTGATTTTTTCTTTTTCTTTACTTAGGTGTATTTGCTCTACTTCATGTAACGTAACTCGCCCATCAATACCAGGAACCATAGTGCGCATAAAATCTTTTATTACCAGGGAATCCTTTATTTCTTCATACAATTCATTGGAAATCAATACCCGAGATTTAAATTGTTTATTTGCCGATTCAACTCTACTTGCAAAATTCATTGAGTCTCCAATCGCGGTAAATCGTTTTGATTTACCAGCACCTATATCACCAACAACTGCATCACCCCAATGTATTCCAATACCAATATCAAAATCTTTACCATACATAGTTTTCAAATATGGCTTCATATCATCCATCTCATCACACATTTCAAGTCCTGATTTTACTGCGTACTCAGCAGCATTTTCCTCATCATTTAGGCCAAAAATAGCAACTATTCCATCGCCGATATAGTTATCTACATAACCATGGTTTTGCTCAATTACATTTACCATTCTCTTAAAATATCGATTTAAAATAAATACCACATCATAGGAAGTCAGTTTTTCAGAGAATGGAGTAAAACTTCTTATATCGCTAAATAAAATTGCGATTCTCTTAGTTTCGCCTTGCCGATCAAAAGACATATCCTTAATGTCATCTGCGTCTAAAACAAGACGCCTGGCAGTTATATTCCCACTAATAGATGTTTGGCATGCTAACCTAAATCCTTCAGTTGTATGAGCCTGATCTATCAATGCCTTTTCTTTATCAGTCTCTTGTGAGCAATGCTCAATCCCTTCAAGGATAAGTAATCTACAAGTCGTACATTTTCCTTCACCACCACAAGCGCTTACATGGGGAATATTATTCCTCTTTGCAACTTCTAGGATAGTTACATTTTCAGGAGAATCACACTCTTTATTATCTGGAAGAAAGGTTATTTTTGCCATTAATTTCTCTCTTTTTCAAATACCATAGAATCATTTTTAAATGATTTGAATTCTAAAATATTTCCACTAGGGTCTTGGATAAAAAATGTTCCCTGCTCACCAGGTTTTCCTTTAAAACGTATTTTTGGTTTTATATAATAATCTATATTTTTTTCATTAATCATTTGATATAGTTTTTCCCACTGATACCAATTTAATATAACACCAAAATGCCTAGAGGGTATATTATCTCCATCCACTTTATTTAATTGCCAATCTAAGCAATCCTTTGGTGCAAGATGTGCTACAATTTGATGATCAAAAAAGTTAAAATCTATCCACTTATTTGATTCTCTTCCTATTTTACAACCTAATATTTCACCGTAAAAGACCCTAGCTTTTTCAAGATTATGTACTGGAAATGCTAAATGGAATCTATTATAACTCATTATTGTATAAAAAATTATCTCAACACAGCAAATTTACCGACTATCTCTTTTTTACCCTTACCATTTCCTATTTCTTCACCTTCAATATGAAACAAATATAGGCCAGGAGCAATCTCTTGGTTATTCATCGTTCGCATATCCCACCATTCGTTTCCTGAAAATTGATTATCATGTTCAAGTACATATACCAACTCCCCAGAAATAGTGAATATCTTTATCTTACATTTTTGAGGAAGATTTGTAAATCTAATCTTTCTTTGAAACTCAGACTCCTTGAATCTAGATCTAGAGATATAGGGATTAGGGACAACTTTTACTTTAGAGAGATCTTCTTGGGGCTGTATACCTGGATAGGCTTGAGAAAAATTCCTATCTAAAATAGTGGTCCCTTTTGAATTTTCTATGGATGCATATCCTTCTGGATTTGCCCATTGATTTGGATTGGAAAAATTTGTATCAACAATTGTCTCAAATTGACCATTTTCTAATGGTAAATACTTAGTGACAAATGTTGGTTCAACACCCATATCATATGCAACAACAGAATAAGTATATTCAATCCCATCTACGACATTACGGTCAATAAACATATATTTATAAGTTATTCCATCTACTTCCTTCCACTGATCTTCATCCAATCTTATCATATCAAGACCTGTATCATCACCAAGATTAAACCAGGGGAAATATGGGTCGGGACCTCTAATACTATGGTTTCTACGCAATGTACGATCACAATCATATGAATTTGAATAAACACAATGTAGAGAATCTTTTTCAGCAGATAAATCAAATTGCTGATATGGACGCCACCCTACAAAAAGTCCATCTGTATCAAATATTCGACCAGAGGCAGATCCCCAATTAGCGCCACCATCAATACTCTTATAAATCTTATATCCTTCAAAATCTGAATATCCAGTTAATACATCCACAGTATTTTCTGCCGCATCATCCCAATAAATTCTAACTGAACCCGTATCTGTTTCTGTGTAAACACTAGGTCTGGTTGGTGGAGTAAATCCCTGGTATCTTGAATTATACATTACCTGAGCAAAACGGGCATTATTTATTAAATCTTCTTCATTTTGACCAAAAATAATACAAAATGAAAAAGGGACCTCCCTTCCGACAGGAAGGTCAAAAGGACCACAACTTAGAAATATGGAGCAATCCAATCCCGGTGGGTCTCGAAGAAATGCAGTTTCTTCAAGAAGCCCCTCCAAAGAATCAAAATGTGGATTAAGCTCAG
>MDTA01065117.1_pt1 | contig 12327 bp, 3 predicted proteins | sample 811151 | NCBI WGS metagenome assembly MDTA01 (sample SAMN05326648, study PRJNA326480) | marine metagenome | isolation source: seawater | place: Indian Ocean: South | collected 2010
AGAAGGAGTGGCATATACAATTATTGATAATGTCATTACATTTACTGAGGCACCTCAGAAAGGTAAAAAGTGTCATTGTTTATATTTCTATGGTAAGGTATTTGATAAGACAATTTCTATTTGGAATGGAGATATATTTGAGAATCTAGAATATGTTGGTGAAAATACTCCAGATGGTTGTAGATACTTTAGTAAGGTTTCAAACACAGGAGATATTGTTCATCCTGGTGATCTTATTAAGATTGATGGAGAAACACCAAAAGAAATCATTAGAATTGATCAAAGAGCACTTGAAAACACTGATAATCTACTTTACACCGCATTTGTATACACTGATAACTCATATATTCGCGGTAAAAACGCTGTTGCTAATGCCGTAGTAACTGGTGTAACTATCTCTGGCGGAAATACAGTTGGTGTTGAAAATACCATGGGTGTTTCTAATACTATTGGTATCCCACCAGTCTTTGACTATCAAGTAACTGGAGTTAACATTACTAACCCTGGTCTTGAGTATGATGTAGCACCTTTGGTTCTTTTTAAGGTTGAGTGTGGAAACCCAGGAACAGGTGCAGAGGCATATGCGGAAATCACCAATGGTAAAGTTACTAATGTTGTGATTACTAATCCTGGTTCTGGGTATACTGAACCTCCTGAGTTGATTTTTGCCAAGAAATATGAAATTATCAGACCTAAAACTCCATTGTTCTCTAAGAAAGAAACTACAGTAATTTCAAACACTACTGTACCAATTACAGGATTTAGCGTTGTAAGTGATCGTGATGAAGAGTTCTTACTCCCAATTGTCGTTTCTCAACTTACTTCATCAAATACTACAGTAGTTGAAGTTGAGAATAGAATGATCAGAGACACCTCTGATGCTGGTCTGGCATATAATCTCCAGACATTTGATAATAACAAGTTCCAATATGAACCATTGAATCTTAATGATCCTCTTGCATCATATCTTGGAACTGGAGTTACTATTGAACACATGAATCGTTATGCTCCAGCATTGACAGTTGGTGACTTCACTACTCATAGAGGAGTTTCGCAGGGTGCTACTGAACCTTCAATTATTAACATCGGTCCAGAAGCATATGTTGCATATGGTCTTACTTTAAATGGAAATATTAATGATACTGTGACTACCATTACGGTAACTGGTGATGTTTCTAACTTCCCACCTGCAGGATACTTAGAATTTGGTAATGAAATTGTTCAGTATACTTCAATTTCTGGACAGAATTTCACAGTTGTCAGAGGAGCGTTAGCGACTACGGCAATTGCACACACATCTGGAGATTATTTAAGACTCGCTTGGCGAGGGTGATAAATATAAATAACACAAGGAAAACCGTAAACCATTTATAGAAATGCCAGCTTTAATTTCTGAACAATTTAGGATTCATAATGCTCAACAGTTTGAGGAAGCATTTTCTGAGGCGGTAGCTACAAACATGTACTTCTTCATGGGTAGACCACAAAACTGGGATACCTCTGCTGTAGCTGGCGCAACTTCCTATGTTGGACAAGCAACAGGTAGTCAGCATAGTAATTCTTATCTGGCAACACCAGATGAGAACAATCCTCCAACACCAATTGACAGCTTCAATTACGAGAAGGAAATCTTTGATGATATGATTTCTCTCAAGAGAATCACTTCATCTGACGTAAGATTAGTTATCCCAAGACACAATTGGACTTCTGGAATTACATATTCCATGTATCGTTCTAATTATAGTAGCGATTATAAAGCAAACTCGGCAGGAGAAAATGCTCCTCACCTTTATAGCGCAAAATTTTATGTAGTCAATGACTACAAAGTTTACAAGTGTATCTTTAACGGTTCTTCTCCTTCAAACCCTAACGGTGTTGCTTCTACCGTTGCTCCCACTGGAACTGCTACAACTGTCTTTACTACCGCAGATGGTTATAAGTGGAAATTCCTTTATAGCATCGGAACTGACGATGTAATTAAGTTTTTCACTAGTTCTTATATTCCTGTCCCATCAAGTTGGGGTGTTGGTGCTGCTGGCGATCCCACTAATGGAACAGATGTTAAAGCAGCAGCAGTTGATGGTTCCATTGATACTGTAGTCATCAAAAATGGTGGTACAGGATATGTTGATAATAATACTACTGGTTATACCAATGTTCCTGTTCGTGGAGATTGGGCACAAAATGGTGGAACTCAAGCACTTGCTACTGTAAAAGTCACTAGTGGTGCAGTTAGTGAGGTAACAATTACCCAAGCGGGTGCTGGTTATACTTACGCTTACATCAACGTAAATAACACTGAAATCACTGGTATTGGTGCTCCTGGAACAGAAGCTGTTCTTGAGGTTATCATTCCTCCTTCAGGTGGACATGGTGATAACATCTATAAGGAACTTGGCACTAAGCGTGTCATGATTAACTCCAGAGTTCAGTATGACGAGAACCTTGAGTTCCCAGTTGATACTGACTTCAGAAGAATCGGTATTCTTCGCGATCCGCTGGAAGCAGGTGGTGGTGCTGCAAGTGGAACAACTTATAATGCTCTCACTGCAATCAAGTTTCCATCTGGCACTTCTGCATCATTTAATGTAGATGAGACAGTTACACAAACAACAACTGGTGCTTCTGGTAAAGTTGTTTCTTGGGATTCTGGTACAAAGATTCTCAAAATTTATCAGAGCAGCTATGAGCATATTATTACTGGCACTCAGGGTGGAGATTTAACTCCTTTCTCTGGTGGCAACGCAGTTACGGGAGCAGGTTCTGGATCAGTTGAGACTCCAGACACAACATATAGCCTTACGACTTCTAATCTTACTTTTGCTAATGGTTATTCAACACCAGAAGTTAAAAAGTATACTGGTGATATCATTTATGTTGAAAACAGAAGAACAGTTTCTCGCTCAATTGATCAGATTGAAGACGTAAAACTGGTCGTAGAATTCTGATATATATCATAGATCAAAAATACCCAGCTTAATAATATGCCCCAGAGTACGAATCTAAATAAAGCTCCATATTTTGATGATTTTGATCCCAACAGCGAATTTTACAGAGTTCTCTTTAGACCTGGATTCTCAATTCAGTCTAGAGAACTCACTACGCTGCAATCAATTTTACAAAATCAAGTAGAAAGTCTTGCGAAAGCAAACTTCAAACAAGGTTCTGTAGTAGTACCTGGGGAGTTAATTGTAGACCGACAATATAGTTACGTCAAGATTAGTTCTTTTACAAATAATTTACAAATTACCGATTATATCGGTAAAAAGATGACTGGGGCTTCTTCTGGTATAGTTGCCACAGTTTTAAACGCTACAGCATCAACCACAACTGATTCAGCAACATTATTTGTCAAATATGAAAGTGGTGGAACAAATAATGTTCAAACTCAATTTGTTGAAGGCGAGACTATTACCGCAAATTCACCAGGAGCACCTACAGCTATTGTTGGTGTTACTGGAAACGTAAAACCAACTGCTTCTCCAGCACTTGGATATGGTTCTGCGGCAACAGTACAAAGTGGCATTTATTTTATTAATGGCGTTTTGGTTAAAAATGAATCCGAAACAATTATCTTAGAGAAATATTCAAATCAACCTTCTTGTAAGGTTGGTTTTGTAGTATCAGAACAACTTACAACTTCTGAAGAAGACTTCTCACTTCTTGATAATGCTCAAGGTTATTCAAACTTTGCAGCACCTGGCGCACATAGACTCAAAATGTCTGTAAGTTTGGTTAAGAGACCTCTTGATGCACCAGAACAAAAAGACTTTGTTCAATTATTAGAAATTGTTGGAGGAGTATCTAGTCAAACAGTAGGAGTTGCTAATACTAATGCGTTATTAGAAGATATTCTTGCTAGAAGAACATTTGACGAATCTGGTGATTATGTCGTTAGAGACTTTTTATTAAGTATCAAAGAGAGTCTACAAACCGCAGATAATAATGGTGTCTCTCCACAAGGTTCGGAATCTAAGTTTGTATTACTTTTAGAACCTGGAAAAGCATATGTAAAAGGATATGAAATTGAAACTACTAGTGTTAGATATGTAGAAGTAGATAAAGCTAGAGATACTGAAACTCAAGAAAATAACTCAATTACTCCATCTGATGGGTCAAATTATACTGTAACAAACTTACTTTCATATCCAGACGTAGAAAGTAAGTCTCAGAACTTAACTGGTGGTACTTTATTAAGCACCAATGCTTTCCAAGAAGTTAAGTTATATGATAAGTATGGCGACATGGCTTTTGGTGACACAACCGCAAACCTTGATGGAACTTCACCAGAAGCAGAAAACTACCATATGCTCACAGTTGAATATTCAACTGTAACTACAGCACCAACAGTACCTGCAAATTGGACTAGTGGATCTCTTTCAGAAGCGAATGGTGTTAGGTCTTTTGTACTAAGTGCAAATACACTTGAAGCAATAGTTATATTGCATAAATCAAGTTCTATTGGATTCACTGTTGGTGAATCTATTACAATTGGTGCTGTAAGTGGTACAATTAAGACTGCAGAGAGACTTAGCACTCCATATGTAGGAATTGCTAAGACTAGATCATTCAACTTCCTTTCTGGGTCTTCTACAGCGGGTGTTTATGATAAAGATGCATTATTTAAGTTGGGATTATTTGGTGTAGAATATTTTACCAAAATTAAATGTAAAATTGCTGTAGGTGGATTTTCTTTAGGTAAGTTTATTACAGGTCAAACCAGTAATGCCAGAGGGATTGTAGAGCAAAGAATTGATGCTACCAGAGAATTAATTCTTTCTAGAGTGACTGGAGAATTTATTCCTGGCGAAACTCTTTTATCTGAACAAGATGGAACTACTACACCATATAACTTTGCTGAAAAAGAAGGAACTATTTCAGAGTTAAAGATTGTATCTTTTGGTCAGGCATATGTTGATGTTGCAGATATTACAGCAATTAATATTAATGGTGTTAATAAACTTACTGAGATTGGAACATCAAATATTACTGTAGCTGGCAATGAGGTAAGAAGTATTGTTATTAGTGATAGTGCTAGAGAGTCATTAGGAACTTTTACCACTCCTCCTGTAGTTGAAATTACTGCAGCAACTGGATATGGTTGTAGTGTTGTTGCAATGTTAAATTTGAATAACGTAGTATCATATAACTCATCTTTTGCAAAGAGTTTCTTTAATTCAACAACTGGTAATAGTTTTGCTGGTGATATTGCATCAACTGATTCAAATTACTATGTTGATAGTGGAGCTACTTTTGATGGAGTAGAAGGAGAGTATTTCATTAAAGCTCATAACTTAGGATCAAGACCAGATCTTGATTTAATCAATGGAGATGTTATTAGAGTTGTTGATGATGCAGGTATCACCAGAAAATACATGGTAAGATTTGCGGTTCCTGATGGAACTCAGGACACTGCAAGAATTTATGTGTATGGATCAATTCTTTCTGCATTTACTACTAAAACACTTATTAGAATTAGATCAAAATTAAGTGGTGGTGAGAGAAATGCGTTGATTTATCCTCTACCAAATAAGCATGTTAAAACCTTAGTATTAGATCCAAATAATACTAATATCAATTATACTGTTCAGAAGCAATTCCTCGGAAATCTTGATGCTGCTGGTGCAGTAACTGTAACTGTGGGTACTAATGAGCAGTTCTTAGGATTTACGGCATCTAATTATGTAGTTTCCAATCCTTCTACTGGTGATTTGCTTGATGTTTCTGGTAGTGGAGCAGTAACTTTAACTAGTTCAAATCAGTCATTGAATTTGAACTTGGGTGCGTCATTTGCCAATATTCCATATAAGATTATTGCACCTGTAAGAAAAGTAGATACTGCACCCAAAACTAAGGTTCTGGTTGAAGATGCTGAATATAACGTCAATACTGGATTTAGTGACCCAATTATTCCAGCACAGTTTGCTGATGGATATCGTCTTAAATCAGTTCATATGTCTGCAACAACCGCATCTGCAACTAAATTAGACGTTGATATTACCGACAGATTTACCTTTGATGGTGGTCAAAGAGATACACATTATGATCTTGCTAGAATTGTCCTTAAACCAGGGGAAATTGCTCCAACAAATAAACTTTTAATTGTGTTTGATTATTTCAAACATGTTGGTGGTGTTAACACTGGAGATTATTTCACTGTTGATTCGTATACAAATATTGATTATAAAGATATTCCTTCATTTGAATCTTCAGTTTATGGGGACATTTCACTAAGAGATGCAGTTGATTTTAGACCCAGAGTATCAGATTATGATGGTCTTGACACTGCCACAGTCCTTCCTGGATATAGTGACAAGTTAACTATTAACTCTATGAAGTTTACTGGAACTGGATCTTCTGCAGGACCAGTTGCATTAGCAGGAACTACATTTGAATCTGGATATGAATTTTACTTGAATAGAATTGATTCAGTATATATTTCCAAAAACGGCAACTTTGTAGTGTCTAAAGGAACTTCTTCACTTAATCCACAGATTCCAGCAGAAATTACCGATGCTATTCTTTTATATCATGTAAATGTTCCAGCATATACTTATAATATTTCTGATATTACAACTAAATCATTTGATAATCGTCGCTATACAATGCGCGATATTGGTAAGTTAGAGAAGAGAGTTGAAAAACTTGAATATTACACTGTATTGAGTCTTCTTGAGCAAGATACTTTTAACACTCAAATCAAAGATGAATTTGGTAATGATAGATTTAAGAATGGTATTATTGTAGATAATTTTGAGGGTCATGGAATAGGAAATACTACATCACTTGATTATAATTGTGCTGTTGACATGCAAAGTGGAGTTTTGAGACCTAGTTTTGCATCTTCTCAAACTTCATTGATTGAAGAGAATTTAAATGATTCTCAAAGATCTGCTAGTGGATATTCAAACAAGAGCGGATTTATTACAGTTAAGTATACTGAGGAAATTCTTGTTCAAAATAAATTTGCAACAAAAACATCCTCAATCAACCCAAACAAATCAGCAAAGTATACTGGTGTATGTGTTTTAAAACCAAATATTGATGAGTGGAAAGATACTACAGTTGCTCCTGAGTTAATTGTAAATGAAAACTCTATTTTAGATAACATCAAAAATTCAGCTGATCCTTGGGGTGGAGTTTGGAATGAGTGGCAGATGAATTGGACTGGAACACCTAGTTACAGTCTTAATAATTCCACAAATTCAACTACATCTAGTCAGTTTGCTGATAGTAATAGTCTTGTTCTTCATGGAAAAACTAGATCTAGAACTAGAAATGGTACACAAAATAGATTAACACCTTTCGGAACAGCAGCAATTGACAGAGGATCTAGAACTGTTGCAACACCATATAATCCATATATCAGATCTAAGCTTGTTGCATTTGTTGCGAAAGATCTTGAACCAGATACTAAGTTGTATGCTTATTTTGATGGTATTGATGTTTCTGCATGGGTAAATCCAGACGATGTTACAAGTATCACTACTCCATTTACAGGAATTGGTGGATATGCAGAAAAAGGATTTGGTGAAAGCATCGTCACTGATGGTGAAGGAAATATTAGTGGAATGTTCTTAATCCCTAGTGGATATGCTCCAGTTAAAGGCAAAAAAACTACAGATTTTAATAATAGCACTGCAACATTTTATGATGATACCAGCACGAAGAAATCCTTTGTTGTTGGTAGCAAGTCTTTTAGATTGACATCAAGTTCTACTAATAGTGGAAATAGTGAAGAGGTAACTACTTTTGCCGAAACACCGTATACTGTTTCTGGTCTACCATTAACAAACACAGCTACTATTGCATCTACTAGAACACCATATATTTCCAGAAGATCTCCATCCAATTCTGATAGTGTTCAGTATGTAAATAGTTCTTTGTCTGGATCTGATCAATCTGGATTGTTAGATCCTATGGCACAGACATTTACTGTATCTGGATTTGAGGATGGTATTTTCCTTTCTAGCATTGAATTGTTCTTTGCGAAAAAAGATACTCCAACTGGAGAAGATACTATAAAACCAGTCTCAATTTATCTTACAGAAACTAATGGTGGAGTTCCTACTAGAACTGTAGTTCCATTTAGTGAAACTACACTTTCTTCAGATACTAGATTAAGAATCAAATTAGGATCTGATGTTCCTTCTGGTATTACTTTGATTGAGGGCGAAACAATTACTGGTAAAGTATCTGGTGCTACTGGTACAATTAAATCTGAGCTTGCGGTTACTTCTGCAAATACTAGATATAATTTGATTCTTAAGAATCATAATGGCAAGAATTTCGTAGCAGGAGAAGAATTTACTGTAAATAGATCTCCTGCTATTACAGATACTACATTTAGTGTAGACTATGATTCTGGTGTCATTGATAGTATTGATGTAACTAATTTTGGATCAGGTTATTCAGATTCAACAACCGTCAATATTACTGGCGATGTTGGTGGTTCTTTCGGAACTCCAGCTACTGCATCAGTTAAAGTTTATGGTGGCAGAATTTACGGAGTTAACGTACTAACAAAAGGAAAAGGATATTATGTTGCACCTACTGTAACTATTGATGGTGCTTCTAGTGGTGATGGATTGGCAACAGCTACAGCAAAGTTAAGAATTACAGATCCTGCTGTCATTATGGGTGTTGCTACATCAGATGATGCATCTATTGCATCCAAGTTTATTTTTGATGGTCCAATTTATCTGCAGAATGATGTTAAATATGCAGTTATAGTAACATCTTCAAGTAAAGATTATGAATTATACACTTCTGAGGTAGGAAAGACTATCCTCAATAGTGTTACCACTGCCACTGAATCACCTAATGTTGGATCTCTATTCAAATCTCAAAATTCTGGTGCTTGGTCTGAAGATACTTTACAAGACCTTAAATTTAACATCAACAGATGTAAGTTTGAAACAAACACTGTTGCAAGTATCAAATTAATTAATGAAGACTTAGATTTTGTTTCTCTTCCAGAGAATGCTATTTTTGTTGATAATACTTTAGGCATTTCGCCAAAATTTGGCGCAAATCAAAAGGTTATTCGTGTCCTTCATCCTAATCATGGTATGAAGGAAGGAGATTTAGTTGTTCTTAGTGATGTTGCTGGAACTGGTGCCAATAATCAAATTTTTGGTGTCCCATCATCTCTGATCAATGGATTGCATAGTGTACAAAATGTTGGATTGGATGAATACTGCATTCAAATTGACGATGCTCTTTGGGCAGCAGAAAATGTATCAATGCTTGGCAGTGGTTCTGGTGGTGGAAAATCAGCTAAAGCTAGCACTAATAAAATGTTCCAAGTTGTGTCTCCGCAAGTCGCTACTATGGTCTTCCCATCTTCTAGTGTTTCTGAAAACATTAGAACTGTATATGGAAAACCAGTTGATTCTCCTGATAATGTAAATCTAAATGAATATACGTTAGCTCCAAATATTCCAATCTCAGCTAATGATAACTTCTATTATGAAGAGAGTAGAGTTATTGCATCTAATGTCAATGAAATCCTCAGAGCAGGATCTTCATTTATGAATGGTGAGAAATCAGTAGAATACACATTATCAATGTCAACTGCAAAAGATAATGTATCTCCTGTTTTAGATTTGGATAGAGCCAATATTATCACAGCTTCTAATAGAATGGACAATCCAACTGGTGATGAGGATCGTTTTGGCACTATTTCACAAACTTTGACAGTTCCGCAGACTTCAGACTTTACTGTTAATGCTATTACACCTGATGTTGTAGGAACTACAATCTTAAGTTTCCTCAATGCAACTGGTGGAACATTTACCAACACTGTTGATACTGCATCTAGATTAACTCAATCTGGTTCTGGTGCTTCTGGACAAATTGTTGATGTTGATGTAGTAAACGGCAAATTAACGCTCATTGATGTTATTGGTACATTTGTTCCTGGAAATCCAATTACTCAATCAGGAACTACAGCTAATCTGAGTTCTCAGGTTATTAAATCTGGTATTGTTATTGGATGGGATGCGGGAACTGGATCATTGAAGGTAAAAATGACGACTCCAGATTTATTTGCTGTTGGTGATATTATTGATGATAGTGGAGCAGGCACATCTCCACAAACTTCTAGAACTATTTCTGCGGTAGAAAATTCAGGTGGATTCTTATTTGTTGGGGAAGATAAGTTTAATAGTTCTGCTGCGTCTAAGTATTTGACAAAAGAAATTGCATTAGAAAATCCCGCAACAGGTTTAGATTGTAAACTTACTGCTAATCTGTTTAGTAATGATAATGTTAAAGTGATGTATAAGATTCGTCCTGATGGAAGTAATGAAAACTTTACTAACATTGCATGGGAATATTTTAATGGTACTGGTCTTTCAGATAAAAATGCGTCAATCGTACCAAGTAATTTGAAATCACTTTCTCCTTCTGTTGAAGATTTGGAATCCTATATTGAGTATTCTTATACTGCTAATAGTTTGAAACCATTCTCATCATTTGCTATCAAGATTATATTTGTTGGCGATAACCCAGCACTTGCTCCAAGAATTGAAGACCTTCGCGTGATCGCTAATTCATAATGGATAAAATAAAGGTTGAAGGTCACAGCAATTTATATCGCGATCCCAATACTGGTGCTGTGATCAATTCTAATAATAGTGATTATGAAAACTACATGAAAGCGAAAGCAAATAGAGAAGGGATGGTTTCAGAGATAAATACTTTGAAGCAAGAACTTGATGAAATCAAGCAGTTACTAAAGAAATTTACCAATGGCAATTAGAGAAGTCCTTCTTAGTTTTACATTTGAACAGCAACGCCAGCTGATTAATCTTATTGGTGTTGATGTTGGTGATGTATCAACTCTACTGACACCAACGAATGAGGTAGTTAGTGGTATCAATGAAATTGTTAATGGAGATGTTGATTTAATCAACCAGACCCATGGAATGGATGATGGCACACAAGCATCTCCAAGTTTGTATTGGGCTTCTGGACAAGGATTTTATAAAGTATCTGGGACTAAGTTAGGTTTAACCACTAATCTTGCAGTAGAAGGAAATTTAGAAGTAGACGGGGATATTACATTCAGAGCAGGCGCAGGAAGTGGTGGTACACTGACATTTGGTGATCTTGATACTGATAACATTGTTTTAAATGCTGATGTAAACTCAAATATTATTCCAGATCAAACTCAAGCATGGAATATAGGTAGTGCATCAAAAGAATGGAATGATCTTTATATCACTGGTACTGCAAATATTGACACTCTACAGATTGATGAGAATGCCACCGTAACTGGGAATTTGACAATAGAATCTGGAAACATCAGAGTTTCTAGCACTCAAACAACAGCAAACATTTTAAATGATTGGGCGACAACAGTTAATGCATTTGGATCTGGAACTACAATTACAATTGGTGCAGATGCTAGTGACGGAGAAACAATATTTAGAAATGGACATATCAAGTCTACAAGAGGAACACTTAATCTTTTTGATGGTGTTGTAAATACTCTCAATGCTTTTGGTTCAGCAACTACCATTAACATGGGCGTTGCTGGTGGTTCTGGTACAAACAGCAACTTTAATGTTGCTAGTGATGACTTTGTTCTTTCTGGTGACTTATCAGTTAATGGCGGAGAAATTCTTTCATCTCAAAATACTGTTGACTTATTCATCACCCAAGGTGATGTAAGAATTGGTGCTGTCGGTGGAACTGGAACAACAACTATTCAAAACACATTAAAAGTTAGTGGTGATATTGATGTCACAAATTCTGCCACTGAGCTTCTTCTTAAAGATAATGAAGCAGCTGCATTAGAAATTAATGAGGGATCAACTACTTATCTTAGATTTACCACAACAAATGCTGCCGAAAGGATTATCGTTTACAAAGATCTTTATGTTGTAGGCAATCTTGATGTTTCTGGTAGTAATACAATCATTGATACAACTACTTTAACAGTAGAAGATAAGAATATTGAACTTGGCGCTAGTGCTGCTCCTTCTGATGCCACAGCCGACGGTGGTGGAATCACACTGAAAGCTACGACAGACAAGACGATTCTTTATAATAATGCTGATGGACGTTGGGAAACTAATGTTGGTCTGAAAGTTACTGGTACTCTAACAGCAACTACTGGTGGTTCATTTGATAACGAGGTTTATATCAATGGAACTGATGCAACAACACAGAGATACTTAAACTTCAATCGTCCAACCGCTGGTGAATACAGGGCAACATTGAGACGAGATGCTTGGTACTTGGGTGAAACTGTTCAGAACATTGGAGATGTCACTCCTACTGGTGCCAACATCACGCTGAAAATGAATGGTGATGCCA